>OHLR01000002.1_pt1 | contig 270474 bp, 238 predicted proteins | sample 1569141 | NCBI WGS metagenome assembly OHLR01 (sample SAMEA3879553, study PRJEB24766) | human gut metagenome | biome: human-associated habitat; feature: feces | place: USA | collected 1985/1987
CTGTTCCAAAGAGAATGTGGTCAGAGCCATGTGTGCGGACCATCTGGACGAATTTCTCTTTGGAGAGGAAGTTGTTGTCCGGAGTGCTTTTTAAGACAAGTGCAGTGTCGAGCCATACATTTGGTGTTCCAATTAGCTGGTCACATACTTCGTCATACATAGACCAGCCACCCATATGGGCTAATACAAGTTTGTGTGGTGGGACTTCTTTTATCATATTGGCAAGGCGTTCAACGCTTGCCTCATCACAGTTAGGAAAGCTTATATCCATACCGCAGTGGATAGATACAATAAGGTCGTTGTCGTTTGCACATTCTATTATTCTAAGACATCTTGGGTCATCTATATTGGTGCGCTGGAATACAGGGTGAAGCTTAATTCCTGGAACACCAGCTTTGGCAAGGTCACTTATTATAGTCTTGTAGTCATCATTATCAGGATGAATTGTACCAAATGATATTATTCCAGTAGATTTAAAGGATTTATTAGTTTCTATGGCTATTTTGTTGATAGTCGTATGCTGTGACGGCTTTGTTGCTATAGGCAGTAAGACAGAGTAATCAATGCCAGCTTTTTTCATAGAAGCTTTGATAGAGTCTACACGTCCATCCAGATAATTAGGTATACCGCCGCTTTGAGCAAGTCGTCCTACGGCACGGTCCGCAATGTCATCAGGAAAGCTGTGAGTATGAAAATCTATAATCATAAATATCCTCATTTCTGCGCCCCAGTTATAAGTATAGCGTGTCGGGTGCGCATAACACTAATTCATATTTTTACCATTTAAGAACGCATTTAAACATTTAATAATTAAATGATAACATAATAAAAGGAGCAGGTCAAAACGCGCAAAACAACCTGCCTATATGGATTTCGTGTTGCATATTATGTGGAAAAACCACAGATAATTATTGTATTATACTAGGTGGTTTATATGCTGGCAATATGGATATAGTCAGCAAAAGAGAAGAATGGCAGAATTTAGATGACTAGCCTTTTTAAAATGTATAATTTTTCACAATTTTCACATACTACCCATACAACGCAATATATGGAAAATAGTTCGATAAACCATTGAATGAGCATAGAGAAACAGCGTGTATGGATTATATTGAAAATAAGGAGGATTGTATGAAAGCCACTGGAATTGTTCGTCGTATAGATGATTTAGGAAGAATTGTAATACCAAAGGAGATAAGAAGAACATTAAGAATAAGGGAAACTGACCCTATGGAGATATATACAGATATGGATGGGCAGATTGTGTTAAAGAAATATTCTCCGATGGCAGATGTATCGGAATTTGCAGTGGAATATGCGGAGTCCATAGCACAGAATACAGGAATGACAATTGCAATAACTGACAGGGATTGTGTTATTGCGGCAGCAGGAACACAGAAAAAGAATGTACAGGGAAAGCATATTACCAAAGAACTTAATGATATTATGGATAAAAGGCAGAGTGTTGTAGCAAGTGCCAGTGAGAATGATTATGTAAAAGCGGTAACAGACTATGATTGTGAGTCAGAGGTGATAAGTCCGATAATATGTGCCGGAGATGTTCTGGGTATGGTTATTATGTTTGGCAATGACAAGAAACAGAAGCTTGGCGAGAGTGAGAAAAGAATAGTTAAAGTTGCGGCGGATTTTTTGGGCAGACATATGGACAATTAGCAGATAATTTTAATATAATAATATGATGTAAGGCAAAATACCATTTGCCATATACATCTAAATGCCAGAAGTTAGAAATATTGCACGGCTTCAGGCATTTACATATTAATATAAGTTAATTACGATTGGCAGACATTCCGGAGGAAGATTATGAGATTAGATAAATATTTAAAGGTTTCAAGACTTATTAAAAGACGTACAGTAGCTAATGATGCGTGTGATGCAGGCAGGGTAATGATTAATGGTAAAGTGGCTAAGGCATCAGTTGATGTCAAGGCAGGAGATATAATAGAGATATCTTTTGGTAATAAGAATGTTAAGGTAAGGGTTACAGACGTAAAGGACACAGTTAAGAAAGAAGAAGCTAAGGAGATGTTTGAATATATTTAATGATTAAGTATATTTAATGTTTGAGCATATCTAATAGTTTAATGTGTTTAAATAATAGTTATAATTAAGCATTTTTTGGTGTACCGCCTAATATATTAGACAGGTAAGATAAATGTATAATATATGGAGGCAGTTATGGACGATATTAAAAGGGTAAGACATCCTCATACAGTAAGAATGGAAGATAGAAAGAAGGCTCAGTTTACTGGTATTACTGACGTTATATCCTTTGAACCATCAAAGGTAATACTTGAGTCAGATTATGGCGTTATTGTTATAAAAGGGGAGTCGCTTCACGTTAATAAGCTGTCAGTTGAGAAGGGGGAGCTTGATGTTGATGGCAGGGTTGACTCACTTGTGTATTCACAGAACAGCATAAGTATGAAAAAAGGCGACTCATTAGTGAACAGGTTATTTAGATAATTGTGAATACATCTTTTAGACATTATAAAGATTAGTTAATTATATAAGTCCAGCAGTAGCGGGGAATAATGCTTATGTCAGGTGATATTATATGGGAGAGCGGCACATTTTTATATGCACTTTGGTGGGGAATGGTGCTCGCATTTCAATATGATACGATAAGAATAATAAGAAGAATAATAAGACACCGGCGTGTATTTATGATTGCTGTAGAAGATGTTATATACTGGATATATGTAGGAATACGGATATTTATTATATGTTTCTATGTTAATAGCGGAATTATAAGATCATTTATTGTAGTGGGGCTTGTGTGCGGTGTAGTTCTATATCTTAAGGCGTTAAGCGTGTATTACATAAAATATGGAGTAAGGCTTGTAGGAATTTTACTGAAACCATTGAAAATGCTTGTGTCTGTGATTAGAATAGTGTTGCAGTCATTAAGGAAAGACAGACCGAAGAATGGAGAGATATAGATGAGATTTGAGACAAAAAGAGAAAGGGAACAGCGAAGAAAAAGACAGAAACGCTCAGCAATTCTGGGTATGGTATTTGCTATGCTTGTTGTTGTGGGTCTTGGCGTGCTTTTATGGAATGGCAAAAAGAATATTGAAGCCAAAAATGTAGGGTACGAAAAGCAGATTAAAGAGCTTCAGGAACAGGTTGATGAAGAAAAACAGCGTACAGAAGAGCTTAATGAATATAAGAAGTATGTGCAGACGAAGAAGTTTGCGGAGGAGATTGCCAAGGATAAATTTGGACTTATATATCCAGATGAGATAATATTTAAAGGGAAGAAGTAACGTAACAGGGTTCGACACATTTTTTATATAACTGCTATTATAATGGTGTTCGGTTTAAGAAAACAGTATATTTAGACCAGAAATGAGGGGCTATGGCAGTTAAGAATGATGGATTGTGTATGACTTATACGATAAACAGATTGTCCGAAACAGCTAAGACGTTTCGCCGTCTGGGAGAAGCATATGAGTGTGCATCAGGTGATGAAGCACAAAGTCCCAGCTTTAAAAGACAGTTGTTTCTTGTTGCAGATATTCTTGAGGACTGCACGCTTATGCAGTTACAGGCAGATAAGCCATCTAAGGGAATTGCAAGAGATATGGCTTCAAGGGCACTTGTCGCAGGAATAGTTATTAAAGATGTCAATATATTAAAAGACAAGACAGGCAGGAGTGAAGTTGTTATACTTGCAAGAACTCTTGGCAAGGGCTGTGTCGCAGAGAGAAAGATACGGAAAATAGTATGTGATGTTATGGGGGTTGGATACTATTCAGACCATAATAACAGGCTTGTCATTAACGACAACTGCCAGCAGTATGTGTTTCATCAGGAGAACCGTTTCCGATTTTTATCAGGAGTTGCAAGAAAATGTAAAGAAAAAAGCGGTTTTAATGGCGATAATTTTATGGTATCAAGCCTGTCGTGTGGTAAAGTTGTGGCGGCAATTGCAGATGGCTGTGGAAGTGGCAAGAGGGCATTTATTGAGAGCAGAATGGTTATAGAACTTATGGAGAACTGTATAGATGCCGGATTTGAGGAGAAGACAGCCATAGATTTTATCAATACGGCATACATTAATTGCAGTGGCAAAGACAGCCCTGTAACTATGGATATGAGTGTTGTGGACTGCCAGTCAGGTATGATGCATTGCATAAAGTTAGGGGCAGTATCTACATTTATTAAAAGGGAGGGCTGGGTTGAGATAATCAAATCGTCCACACTTCCTATCGGTGTGCTTGAAAAGGTAGATTACGACTGCACAGCCAAGAAGTTGTACGATGGTGACTATGTAATTATGGTGAGCGACGGTGTGCTTGATAATCTTCCGTGTCTTAATAAAGAGGAGAAAATGGTAGAGATTATCGAGGAAGTCGTAATGAAAAAGCCTAAAGCGATAGCTGACGAGATACTTAGAAAGTCAATGTCATATAATAATTGTGAAGTATGTGATGACTGCACAGTGCTTGTGTTCGGACTGTTTGACACCTACAACAAATAAATATATAATTGGGCAATATTGCCATATAAAACAACAGGAGAAAGCATTTAATATGGATGTTAATAATATAGAGAAAAAGGTATGGGCATACATAAAGGCTAATAATATGCTTGAGGATTGCAGTAATGCAGTTGTCGGTGTGTCAGGCGGAGCAGATTCTGTCTGTCTTATGCTTATGCTTAACGATTATATTATACATAATAATAAAGACGTAAAGCTTCATATTGTACACGTTAATCATGGTATAAGAAAAGAAGCCGCTGATGATGAGCAGTTTACAAGAAAGCTGTGTGAAAGTCTTAAGCTTGATTATCATTGCTACAATATAGAATGTGAAAAAATAGCAAGGGAGAATAATCTTACTGTTGAGGAAGCTGGAAGACTTGAAAGATATGATATATTTAACAAGCTTTCAAAGCAGTATGATAAGACAAGGATATTTGTTGCCCATCATATGAATGACCAGGCAGAAACGGTTATTATGAATATGGCGAGGGGTACATCACTTAAAGGCATAAGAGGAATTGTGCCGGTGAGGGATAACATATGCCGTCCTCTTCTGTGCATAACAAGACAGGACATAGAAAGCTGGCTTGTACTAAGAAACCAGTCATTTGTGACGGATGTGACTAATTATGATAACGATTATACAAGGAATTCAATAAGAAATGTTCTGTTGCCATATATGGGTGAGCATATTAATAAAAATGTTGTGCAGAATATTGCATTTATGGCGCAAGAAGTACGGGCGGTTGAGAATTTTGTTGATAAAGAAGCAGACAAGCTGTACAAAAGCTGTGCAATACAGGATGGTGCAGGGATAAGATTATCAGTTGAACAGCTTGGGCAGGCAGATGAGGTGCTTGGAAAAAGAGCTATATATAAGGCGCTTGTTAAGCTTGCAGGAAGGGCTAAGGATATATATTCGGTCAATGTATATGATGTATACAAGCTTATTAATCTTCAGACAGGAAGAAAGGTAGACTCGGTATATGGAATAAAGGCAGTGCGTGAATATGAATATATTGTGCTTGAAAGAAAGAACAGAGCAGAGAATACATTTTCTGACACAGCAAGTAAAGGATATAGAGCGGACATAGAGCCAACAGCAGGTGCAGGACTTGTAGAGGTTCATCGCATAGATATCACTAAATGTAGTAAAGATAGTGAAGTAATTGTTGATATAGATAAGACAGTATATATACCGGAGTATGATAAAATGTATTCAGCAAGTATCAAAATGTCCGTTTATGACAATAATGATAATGACGAAGAATTGGCGGAGAATGCTTCAAATGGTAAAATTTGCGTAAATAAATTGAATAACAGCTATACGAAGTATTTTGATTATGATAAACTTAATAAGTTACTTGATATCAGATTTAAGAATGTCGAGGATAGGATTGTGGTATCGGAAAGCGGTAATACCAAGAAGCTTAAGAAAGAACTGACAGACCGCAAGATACCTGCTTCACACAGAGATGAAATACTGCTTGTGTGTGATAATAACCGCGTGCTATGGGCGTGTGGTGTGCGCAGATGCGAAGATTGCAGGGTCACAGGCTCTACAAAGAACGTATTTAAAATACAGCTTATATTGAAAGAGAGGAATTAATTATGTCAAATAAGCACAAGATAAGTGTAATGATTTCAGAGGACAAACTTCAAGAGAAGATAGCAGAGATTGGTGCTAAGATTAGCGCTGATTATGAGGGTAAGGAAATTAAGCTTATATGTATTCTTAAGGGAAGCATATTCTTCTGCTGTGAACTTGCCAAGAGAATAACAGTTCCAGTAAAGATAGATTTTATGCAGACTTCAAGCTACGGAAGCGGAACAACTTCAAGTGGTAATATTGTAATTAAGAAGGAACTTGATGAGTCTATAGAAGGCGAACATGTAATAGTTGTAGAAGATATTATCGATTCAGGTAATACTTTATTCAGACTTATGCCTATGTTAGAGGAAAGAAATCCAGCAGACATATGTATATGTACACTTCTTGATAAGCCAGACAGAAGAGAAGTTGATATAGATGTTAAGTATAACGGATTTAATATTCCGGATGAATTCGTTGTAGGATATGGCCTTGACTATGACCAGATGTATAGAAATCTTCCATTTATAGGAGTTGTTCATCTTGATGATGAGAATTGATTATTACCTAATTACGAATATATGTAAGAATGGAGATTGATATGGATAATAAGAAAAATGTAAGATTTTCAGGAATGGGAATCTATATGATTATTGTGATTATAGCAGCGATGTTTATTATGTATGTTGCAAGAATGAATACAGGTACAAGCAATTATACTTATAACGAATTAGTTAACGATATCAGCAAGGGTAAGATAGAGAGCGTATCCATAAGACAGAATGCAGAAGTTCCAACTGGTGTTGTAACTGTTAAGGTGAGCGGTGAGCAGTCAGTTAAGAGTGTATATGTATCAGATGTTAAAGATGTAGAAGAACTTTTACTTGATAAGAATATAGAATATACACTTAAAGATGTTGCAAGACAGAGTGTTATGCTTACAACTATACTTCCATTTGGCTTAAGCCTTCTTGTTATTGTATTCATTATGATGATGTTTACAAGACAGGCTGGTGGCGGTGGCAATGCCAAGATGATGAATTTTGGAAAGAGCAGGGCCAGAATGATAAGCAGTGCTGATAATAAAGTTACATTTAAGGATGTAGCTGGTCTTCAGGAAGAAAAAGAAGAACTTGAGGAGATAGTTGATTTCCTTAAAGATCCAGTAAGATATACTTCTCTTGGTGCAAGAATACCTAAGGGTGTTATTCTTACAGGTGCACCTGGTACAGGTAAGACACTTCTTGCCAAAGCTGTTGCCGGAGAGGCAAGCGTACCATTCTTTAGCATATCAGGTTCGGATTTTGTAGAGATGTTTGTTGGTGTTGGTGCTTCAAGAGTAAGAGATATGTTTGAGGAAGCTAAGAAGAACGCACCTTGTATTATATTCATTGATGAGATTGATGCTGTTGCAAGACGAAGAGGAACAGGTATGGGCGGCGGCCACGATGAGAGAGAACAGACACTTAACCAGATGCTTGTTGAGATGGATGGTTTTGGTGTCAATGAAGGAATTATCGTTATGGCCGCTACTAACAGAATTGATATTCTTGACCCAGCTATATTAAGACCGGGAAGATTTGACAGAAAGATAGTTGTCGGCAGACCAGATGTTGCTGGACGACTTGAAATATTAAAGGTACACGCAGCTAAGAAGCCTCTTGGTGATGATGTTGACCTTGATAAGCTTGCAAGAACATCAGCCGGCTTTACAGGTGCTGATCTTGAAAATGTATTAAATGAAGCTGCTATTAATGCGGCAAGAAAGAAGAACAGATATATAACTAACGCAGATGTTGAAGAAGCATTTATTAAGATAGGAATAGGCGTTGAGAAGAAGAGTAAGATTATATCTGACAAAGAGAAGAAGATTACAGCTTACCACGAATCAGGACACGCTATATTATTCCACCTTTTACCAGATGTTGGGCCAGTTCATACAATATCAATCATTCCTACAGGAATGGGTGCGGCAGGTTACACAATGCCGCTTCCTGAAAGAGATGAGATGTTTAACACTAAGGGGAAAATGCTTCAGAATATCGTTGTAAGCCTTGGTGGACGAGTAGCGGAAGAACTCATATTTGATGATATAACAACAGGTGCTTCACAGGATATCAAGCAGGCAACACAGACAGCAAGAGATATGGTTACTAAGTATGGTTTCTCTGACAAGCTTGGTCTTATTAATTATGATACAGACAGTGATGAGGTATTCATCGGAAGAGATCTTGCACATACAAGACCATATGGTGAAGATGTAGCAGCACTCATTGATGAAGAAGTTAAGAGAATTGTAGATGAGTGTTATACCAAGGCTAAGAAGCTTATATCAGAGAATATGGACGTGCTTCATAGAAGTTCAGAACTTCTTCTTGAGAAAGAGAAGATTTCAAGAGAAGAATTTGAAAGCTTGTTTGAAGATAAGCCATATGGAGAGAGTTTATAATCAGATATTAACAGAGATTTTGCAGTTAAAATGCAGTTAAATAATGGAAATGTATTTATACACAAAAAACATTTGGTAATAATTCACAAAAAAAGTTGCAATATATTGTAAAGTTTGTGAACACTTATGGGGCTTTGTATGATATTATAATTAACGTAAAAACCCCCAATACATTATATATTTTTTGCTACACCCCATAATAAGTGAAATACCTTCTCCAAAAAGGACAGTCCCCCCAGACTGTCCTTTTTATTTGCACGAGTAACGATGAGAATGGATAATTTAAAGAAATCTTCCATCCTGCTTGCAGGAATGGGAGATTCCTTTAATTATGAATTCGAGGAGCACCGCGTCATAGGTAAGAGCGTATTTTATAAAGTAAATAAATTACGAAGCAGAAACGCTCTTACCTATGCCATCGTTACGAGTTAAGAGAAGCCGTAAATTAAAGAAATCTTAATAAATATATCTTACAGTTGAATAAATACCCGTAATGATATAAAATTATATATGATTAATGTCAAGGAGTATTTTCTATGATAATAAGCGCAGGAGTTGAGAACCTTACATCATGGGAAAGAAAGCTTTTGTATATGTGTAATGCAAGACCAACCATTAATACAAGAGCTTTATTTTCTGATGCGACAAACGATTACAGATGTCCGGCAGAGCCTATGCCGGGTGATACAGTTAAGATACGATTAAGAACAGGTCGTTATAATGTAGACAAGGCGTATATATATGTTAATAATGTAGAATACCCTATGACAAAGATTAAGGCAGTTGGAGTATTTGATTATTACGAGGCTGAGATTAAAGTTAATAATGACAAATTATATTATTATTTCAAGGTAGAGACTGGAAAGGTTGTATGCTATTACAATCAGATAGGAGCTATTAAAGAACTTAATACTTATTATAATTTCCAGATTATGCCGGGATTTAAGACACCTGACTGGGCAAAGGGTGCAGTTATGTACCAGATATTTGCCGATAGATTTTGCGATGGTGATAAATCTAATAACGTGCTTGATGATGAATACAGTTATATAGGCGAACACGTCTGTCAGGTTAAGGATTGGGATAAATATCCAGCCAATATGGGTGTAAGAGAGTTCTATGGTGGCGATTTACAGGGCGTGCTTGATAAGCTTGATTATCTTAGCGAGCTTGGTGTCGAGGTCATTTATTTTAATCCGTTGTTTGTTTCGCCATCTAATCATAAGTACGATATACAGGACTATGATTATATAGACCCACATTTTGGTGTTATAGTAAAAGATGATGGGGAACTTTTAAAAGAAGGTGACCAGAACAATACTAATGCAACACGATATATTAACAGGGTTACAAGTAAGGAAAATCTTAAAGCGAGTAATGAGTTCTTTGCCAAGGCGGTAGAACAGATACACAGCAGAGGAATGAAAGTCATAATAGACGGAGTGTTTAACCATTGTGGTTCATTTAACAAATGGATGGACAGGGAACACATTTACAGTTCTAGTGATGACGATTATGCCTGCGGTGCATATGAGAAGTATGAAAGCCCATACCACAGCTTCTTTAAATTCTATGGTAATCAGTGGCCGGATAATGGTTCATATGACGGCTGGTGGGGACACGATACACTTCCTAAGCTGAATTATGAAGACTCAGATATACTTGAAAAGTATATTATAGATATTGGAAAGAAATGGGTATCTCCACCGTACAATGTAGATGGCTGGAGGCTTGATGTTGCAGCTGACCTTGGGTACAGCAAGGAATATAACCATACATTCTGGAAAAAGTTCAGACAGGCTGTTAAGGAAGCTAATCCGGAGGCAATAATACTTGCAGAGAATTATGGTGATTCATATGACTGGCTTCAGGGTGATGAATGGGATACGATTATGAATTATGATGCCTTTATGGAGCCTGTAACGTGGTTTCTTACAGGAATGGAGAAGCATAGTGATGAAATGCGCCCTGATTCATTAGGTAATCCTGATTATTTTTTTGGCGCTATGCACCATAATATGGCAAGAATGGGTGGACAAAGTTATTCTATATCTATGAATGAGCTTTCTAACCACGACCATTCAAGATTTCTTACAAGAACTAACCATATTGTTGGCAGGGTTGATAAGCTTGGATCAGAAGTGGCTAATCAGAATGTGAATAAGTTTGTATTTATGGAGGCTGTCATTATTCAGATGACGTGGCCGGGTGCACCAACTGTATATTATGGAGATGAAGCGGGAGTGTGTGGTTTCACAGACCCTGATAACAGAAGAACTTATCCATGGGGACATGAAGATAAGGAGCTTATAGACTTTCATAAGGCAGCAATAAAGATGCACAAGGAGAATGAGGTATTAAGAACCGGCTCGTATAAGCAGCTTTATTCAGCACATAATGTTATTGCATATGGAAGATTTACATCAGATGATGCAGTGATAGTTGTTGTTAATAATGGGGAAGATGAGATAAGAGTTAATATACCTGCCTGGGAGACTGGACTTGCTATGGATGATGATGTCGAGCAGATAATGGTAACATTTGAGGGCGGATATTCAACAGACAGACAAGGTTACAGACTTAAAGACGGAATTCTTAATATAGGCTTAAGAAAGACTTCAGCTACAGTGTTAAGACGTCTTAGATGGTAGATAATGCTGTTAAAATATAATACACAGAAGTAAGAATGAGGAGTAATGTATAATGGCAGTAGATAATAACGAGGAAAAGAATAAAATAGTTCTTAACCGTAAGATGAGATTATGGAACAAGTATAAGAAGCCAGTAATAGGTGTTATTTTGGCTGTAGTAGTTATTGCAGTTGTTGCAATTGTTCTTAAATTATGCAGTATTGGAAAGCCAGTGGAAGATAAGGCGACAACACTTGCCAATAACAATAATAATAACAATGATATAATTATTACACAGTCATCTATAGAGATGTCTAACAATGAAACAACAAGTGCAGCTGATACAGAGAGTACAACATCAGCTGTAACAGAAAGCACAACAAGCAGTACAACATCAGCAGCTCAGGTATCAGGCAGAGTTGCCAAGATTACAACTAAGGCAGAGATACAGGAATACACATCACGTTCTAATTATGATGATGCAGTATTCTTTGGTGATATGATTGTATCAGGTATAGGTGAATATGGTTATCTTGACACATCACGCATATTCTCAGATAATAACCTTACAACAGATAAGGCACTTAATTCAGTGTCAAGTGTTGCGGCGGCTAATCCATCTAAGGTATATGTCCTTGTTGGACTTAACGACCTTAACTATGGAACAAGGTCAGGAGAGAATGTAGCTGAGAGAATAGGTTCAATAGTAAAGTCGCTTAAGGAAGCAATTCCATCAGCAAAGGTATATGTAGTGTCACTTCTTCCTATAACACAGAGCTTTGAGGCAAAGTCAAATGTAAAGATAACACAGGCGGCTATTGATGAAGCTAACAGCACACTTGCAGCCAGGGCGACAGAGTATGGAATGACATTTATAGATATAGCAGATGCATTTAAGGATGAGTCTGGATATCTTAATACAGATGTATCAACAGGTGGATATAACCTTAATCATAACTATTACCCATTCTTCCTTAATAATATATCGGGAGCGTCTAACTAATGAAATTTTATGTAATGTCACTATTTCCACAGATGATTTTGGATGGGTTGAATACAAGTATAACAGGCAGGGCTATAGATTCAGGAGTATTGTCTATAGAAGCTGTTGATATAAGGGATTTTTCCAATAATAAGCATATGAAGGTAGATGATTATCCATATGGCGGAGGAGCAGGAATGGTTATGCAGCCGGGACCTGTGTGCGATGCTTATGAGAGCATAGCATCAAGATGTTCAGGCAGACCAAGGGTTGTGTATATGACACCACAGGGGCATACATTTAACCAGCATATGGCAGAAGAATTTGCCAAAGAAGAAGAACTTGTAATTCTGTGTGGACATTATGAGGGAATTGATGAGAGAGCACTTGAAAGCATAGTTACAGACTATGTGTCAATTGGAGATTATGTCCTGACAGGTGGAGAGCTTCCGGCGATGGTTGTTATCGACTCAGTTTCAAGATTAGTTCCGGGAGTACTTAATAATGATGAGTCAGCCCAGACAGAGAGCTTCTCAGATGGTTTATTAGAATATCCACAGTACACAAGACCAGCCAATTACAAAGGTATGGAAGTGCCAGAAGTATTATTATCAGGTCACCACGGCAATATAGAGAAGTGGAGGCACGAGAAGTCGTTAGAACGTACTAAGAAGTACAGACCGGACTTATATGAGAAATATATGGCTGAGAACAATAATAACAGTTAAAATAATTGTTGACGGATAAGATATTTATGTGGTAAACTAATCAAGTCTTTTGGTGAATAACTTGATTGTTTACTACAGGATATTATGATGTGAAGTCACAATAAGCCTAGATAGCTCAGTCGGTAGAGCAGAGGACTGAAAATCCTCGTGTCACTGGTTCGATTCCGGTTCTGGGCACTTTTATTACCTTAAATACTTAAAGTATTTAGGGTGTTTTTTTGTTATAAAGCAGGTTATCCACAATAATGGGCAATTTTCCACTTGCGTAACCGGATATTTGTGATAATATAAATACAAATTAATGCAAGGAGGTAATAATTGTGAAAGAGACATTGTATGATCTTAAGAATAGAAGAAGCTGCAGAAAGTATCTGCCGGAGCAGATTAAGGACGACGAGCTGAATGCGATACTTGAAGCCGGAACATATGCGCCGACGGGAATGGGTAAACAGTCACCGTATATAGTGGTTGTGCAGGAGCCGGAGCTTGTTAAGAAATTGTCAAGGATGAATGCGGCGGTAGCGGGAATGGACGGAGATCCGTTTTACGGAGCACCGACAGTCCTGATTGTTTTTGCAGACAAGGAGCGACCGACATATCTGTATGACGGAGTGCTGGTTATGGGTAACCTTCTTAATGCGGCACAGGCGGTAGGCGTGGATTCATGTTATATCTTCAGGGCGAAGGAAGTATTTGAAAGTCCGGAAGGTAAGGACCTTATGAAGAAATGGGGCTTGCCGGAGAACTGTGAAGGTATCGGGAATTGCATCCTAGGTTACAGGGATGAAGGCGGAGTCAAAGAGGCAGCGCCGAGGAAAGATAATTATATCATCAGAGCATAGAAAATTTTTAAGCGTAAAGGAGCGCCACTTCGTAGAGAAGCGGCGCTTTTTGTTTTAGAATGAAGGATTTTGATGAGAAATAAAGGAATAAGAATTGAGCAGGTTTTGCGGCGTACGCTGTGAGACCTGTTTTTTTGGCTTATGGGAGGGATACATCACAACCGGTTGCCAAATGTCCGTCCGTGCAATATAATAGTAATACATTGGAATTATGGTGGAGGATTGTGCAATGAAAGATTTTTCTAAGGACGAATGGGGATTGGTGTTGGCCGGAGGCGGCGGCAAGGGAGCATATCAGGCCGGTGCTTTTAAGGCATTGTGGGAATACGGAATACAGGATTACATCACGGCGGTTTCGGGCGCGAGCGTCGGGGCGCTGAATGCGGTTCTTTTTGCCAATAATGACATCAGGGCAGCCGAGACGGCATGGGAGAGCGTCTCGCGGGGGCAGTTTCTCGCAATCGAGCCATCGATGATTGACGGTAAGGAAGGTCTGGTTTCGAGGGAAGGACTGCTTAAGATGATAGATGATTATGTTAATCTGGAGCAGGTCAGAACCGGTGATGTAACAGTTTATGCCGCGGCCACGGAATATGATGAGAACGGAGAGGGACAGGGCAGTATCAGATATTTTGAGCTGAATAACAGACCGCAGGATGAGATTAAGGATATCCTTCTGGCATCATCCGCACTGCCTTTTATATATACGCCGGTACAGATAGGCGACAGAAAATACAGGGATGGCGGGCTTACGGACAATCTGCCGATAGAGCCGCTTTATGATAAGGGTATGAGGCATTTTATAGTTATAGGACTGTCAATGGACAGAAAGATTGATTATGACAGATACCCGGATGCGGAATTTGTATATATTAAACCGTCGGCGGCGATAGGGGATTTCTGGGACGGGACGCTTGATTTTACACCACGCGGTGCGAAAGTCCGAATGAATCTGGGATATGCCGATGCAAAAAGAGTATTGGAGTACAGCGATAAGGATATGAGTGATGAGGGAGTGCGCGGCGCTTACAGAATAACGGAACAGGGCGATTATGACAGGATTATTTTTGAATACCGGAAAGAAAATATAGAGAATCAGGTTAATGATGATATGGATAAAATAAATTCACTCATCAACCGTTTTATGTAGAGGTGCGCGGATGGGAACACTTACGGACAGACTGAAAGCGTATGCGCAGTCGGACATGTACCCGTTACATATGCCGGGGCATAAGAGAAACCTCACATGGAATATCAATCCGTATGATTACGATATTACGGAGATAGACGGATTTGATGATCTGCATGAGCCTGCGGGGATTCTCAAAGACTTGACGGAGCGTGTAAACAGACTTTATAAAGCGCGGGAATCTTATATTCTGGTAAACGGAAGCACATCGGGAATAATGGCAGCGGTATCGGCAGCGGTAAGGCCGGGCGAGAGAATCCTGATTGCCAGAAATTCGCATAAATCAGCATATAATGCTATTTTTGTAAGGCAGATACGCGCGGAATATATTTATCCGCACACGGATGGAGCGGGGATTGCGGGTGAGATAATGCCGGAAGATATAGAGCGCAAATACTGCGAATTTCCGGATATTAAGGCTGTGTTTATCACTTCACCGACTTATGAAGGTGTAGTATCAGATATCAGAAGAATAGCGGACATTGTACATTCGCACGGAGGAGTGCTGATAGTTGATTGTGCGCATGGTGCTCATTTCGGAATCGGGGACAAATTCCCGCCAAATCCTGTAACGGAGGGCGCGGATATTGTTATAATGAGCCTGCACAAGACGCTTCCGGCTTTTACGCAGACGGCGGTTCTGTGTGTGGGAAGCGGCCGGGTTGACAGTCGTGTTATCAAGAAATACACAGATATATATGTGAGTACAAGCCCGTCATATCTGCTGAGTGCGTCGGTTGAGCGGTGCATGGACATTATGGAAAGCGAGGGAGCGGCACTTCACGCATACCATTATGAAAGAATGGCGGAATTTCGTGAAAAATGCAGGAGTTTTAAGCATCTGTGGCTGTTTGAAAGCAGAAGATATGATATGGAGAAAGTGGTCATATGTACGGATAATTCCGACATAAACGGAAATACACTTATGCGGATTCTCAGGGACAAATATCATCTTGAAGCTGAGATGGCATCCGCGGAATACGTCATCGCAATGACAAGCTGCATGGATACCGATGAAGGAATCGACAGACTGTATAATGCGCTTTTGGAGACAGATAATAAAATACACAGTGTGCACAAGGATAAAAATATAGATTTCGGGTGGCCGGTTAAGGTGTATGAGCCATGGGAGATTGACGGGCGCGACATACAGATGATAACCGCGGAAGATGCAGCCGGCAGAATATGCGCGGAATATGTATACATTTATCCGCCGGGAGTGCCGTGGGTAGTTCCGGGTGAGATGGTAAGCGATGACATTGTAAGGGAGATTAAAGAGTACGCCGGACGCGGTTTTGAGATACGAGGAATCACGGCGGACGGCATGATACCGGTAACGGACGATTGAAACAGGAGATTTACATGGCAGATATTTTTGTGATTATGGGAAAAAGTTCATCGGGAAAAGATACGATTTTTTCAAGGCTGGTGGGCCAGGCGGATTGCGGGCTTAAGACGGTTACGATGTACACCACGAGACCGATGAGAGACGGTGAAGCGGATGGCAGGGAATATTTTTTTACTGATGAAGAAAACTGTGCGCAGTATGAGGAGCAGGGCCGGATAGTGGAACTTCGCGCGTATAATACGGTTTACGGAGTGTGGAAATATTTTACCCTCGATGACGGACAGATAGATATGGACTCAAAAGAATCATATATCATAATAGGAACGCTGGAGGCTTACGATAAAATAAGAAATTACTACGGTAAAGACCGAGTACATCCGATATATATAGAAGTAGATGCGAAGACACGTATACACAGGGCACTTGCGCGGGAGGATTCACAGAAGAATCCCAAATATGCTGAGATGTGCAGACGATTTCTTGCGGATGAGGATGATTTCTCTGATGATAAAATAGCAGCGCTCGATATAGATATCAGATTTAATAATGACGACCTTGACAGGTGTATTGATAAAATACGTGCATATATTGCGGATGTGATAAACTAGCAATTTAGATTCAGGTATGATATAATTATATGGAAAAGGAGGGATTTTTAAATGGCCATAAAGGTTAAAGATATTACAGGCGCGGCGCCTATTGAAATTAAGAGTACGCCCAAGGAATCGGACGGGTCGTTTAAGTTTATGCTTGTCAGCAATATCGAAGAGAAAGATTTGCAGAATAAGCTGGGATCCCTTATGGACGAGATTACGGCACAGGGTGAGAGAATCGCTAAGCATATGGATGTCACCGATATGAAGAAATACCGTTCACTCGTCAAGGAATTTATGAATGAGGTAGTTACCCATTCCCATGAATTTTCAAGAGAGAATTTTCTTGACAGAAGAGGCAGACACAGGGTTTACGGCATAGTAAGGCTGGTGGATAAGAATCTTGATGATCTTGCAAAGGAGCTTGTCAAGGACGAGAAGGACAACCTTACGATTCTTAATAAAGTAGGCGAGATTCAGGGACTGCTCCTAGATATAGTGGCGTAGTGCCGGAACAAGGGAGGATACAGCTATGTCAGCATATGATAGAATTATAGGACATGAGAATATAATCGCACAGCTTAAGAATGCGATAACCAACAATAAAGTCAACCATGCATATATTTTTGACGGAGATGACGGTTCCGGCAAAAAGATGGTTGCCAAGGCCTTTGCCGAGGCTCTTCTTTGTGAAAAGGGAGGTGCCGAAGGCTGCGGAGAGTGCCATTTCTGTAAGCAGACAGAATCCGGGAACAATCCCGACCTCATATGGGTGCGGCATGAGAAACCGGGCAGCATCGGTGTTGATGATGTGAGAACCGGTCTTGTGGAAGATATACAGATTAAGCCGTATAACGGCAGATATAAAGTATATATCATCGACGAAGCCGAGAAAATGACAGTCCAGGCGCAGAATGCGATTCTTAAGACCATTGAGGAACCGCCGGCATACAGTGTTATCATTTTTCTTACGAATAATGATGAGATTTTTCTGCCGACGATCATATCAAGATGTATTATTTTTAAGTTCAGACCGTTAAGGGACAGCGTTGTGGCGGACTATCTCATGCGTGAGCATAAGCTTCCGGAATATGAAGCGAGAATGTGTGCTTCGTATGCACAGGGAAAGATTGGCCGTGCGGTTTCGCTTGTAAAATCGGACGTATTTGATAAGATAAGGGATGAAGCCCTCAAAATAGCCAAGAATATACACACATACAGTAATCCGGACATTCTTGACGCGGTTAAGCGTGCAGGAGAATACAAGGATGACATAAAGGACTATATTGATGTTATCGAGATGTGGTTTAGGGACGTCCTGCTTTTTAAAGTGACCAAGGATGCCAATAATCTGGTGTTTATGGATGATATTAATTATATAAGAAAGCAGGCAAGCAAGAGTTCCTATGAAGGACTGGAGAATATCCTGCGCGGATGTGAGACAGCCAAGCAGAGACTTGATGCCAATGTTAATTTTGATTTGGCAATCGAGCTTATGCTGTTAAATATTAAGGAGAATTGACATGATTAAAGTTATAGGCGTCAGATTCAGACAGGCCGGAAAAGTGTATTTTTTTGACCCGATGAATATGAAAATAGAAAAGGGACAGCACGTTATCGTTGAGACAGCAAGAGGTGTGGAATACGGTAATGTTGTTCTTGGAATAAGAGAAGTCGAAGATGATAAAGTGGTACTTCCGCTGAAACCGGTTATCCGTATTGCTACGGCCGAGGATGATAAGAAAGAGGAGGCCAACCGTAAGAAAGAGAAAGAAGCATACAAGATATGTCTTGAGAAAATAGCCAAGCATAAGCTTGAGATGAAGCTTATAGATGTTGAGTATACATTTGATAACAATAAAGTGCTCTTTTACTTCACGGCGGACGGAAGAATTGACTTCCGTGAACTGGTAAAAGACCTGGCAGCTGTGTTCAGAACCAGAATAGAACTTCGCCAGATAGGCGTGCGTGATGAGACCAAAATACGTGGCGGAATCGGAATATGCGGCAGAGTTTTGTGCTGTCAGTCGTATCTGTCGGAATTTATACCGGTGTCAATTAAGATGGCTAAGGAACAGAATCTTTCGCTTAATCCGGCCAAGATATCGGGAATGTGCGGCAGGCTTATGTGCTGCCTTAAGAATGAGCAGGATACCTATGAATATCTTAACAGCAGACTCCCGGATGTCGGGGATAAAGTGTCCACTAAGGACGGAATGACCGGAGAAGTATACAGCGTCAATGTCCTGAGACAGAAGATCAAAATTATTGTCACACTGGAAAATGGCGAGAAAGATATCAAAGAATATAAGGTTGATGAGATTAAATTCAAACCTAAAAAGCGTCGTAACAACAGTTACAAGGAAGATATGGCAGATGCCGAGATCCGTGCGCTTGAAGAACTTGAACGTAAGGAAGGAAAATCCAAGTTAGATGACAATTAAGCTGAATCAGGGCGAGCGACTTGATGATCTGCAAAGAAACGGATACAGAATAATACAGAACACAGATATTTTCTGCTTTGGAATGGATGCGGTTTTATTAAGTGCGTTTGCCACAGTGAGGCAGGACGATAAGGTTCTTGATCTCGGATGCGGAAACGGAATCATACCGATTCTGATGAAAGCACGCAATGATCAGATTACCGGACTGCATTTTACGGGACTGGAGATACAGGATATTAATGTTGACATGGCCCGTAGAAGTGTGGAATTGAATAGGATTGAGGCAGATGTCGATATTGTGCATGGTGATATAAAGGAAGCTTCCCGACTGTTTGGTGGGGCTTCTTTTGATGTTGTCACAACTAATCCGCCATATATGAATGAGAACCACGGACTTAAGAATCCGGAGAGTCATAAGGCAATCGCGCGTCATGAAATATTATGCACTTTGGAAGATGTTATAAGGGAGGCTGCCAAAGTCCTGAAACCGTCGGGACGTTTTTATATGGTACACAGGCCGCATCGTCTCACGGAGATAATAATGCTCATGAAACAATACCGGATAGAACCCAAACGTATGCGCATGGTGCATCCGTATGCGGATAAGGATGCCAACATGGTACTTATAGAGGGAATCCGCGGAGGACGGCCGATGCTTAAAGCAGAAAGCCCGTTAATCGTATATACATCGCCCGGTGTTTATACGGATGAATTACTTAATGTATATAACTCGTAGACCGGAGGTTTGATTTTGGATACTAAAAATAAAGAAACCGGAGAGCTTTTTCTGTGTGCAACACCGATAGGCAATCTTGAAGATATGCCGGTGCGTGCGGTCAGAATTATGAAAGAAGCTGATCTGATAGCGGCGGAAGATACGCGGAACAGCATAAAGCTTATAAATCATTTTGAGATTGATACGCCGATGACAAGCTATCATGAATATAATAAAGTTGATAAAGCTAAAGTTCTTGTTGATAAAATGCTTGCCGGACAGACGGTAGCGTTGATAACCGATGCCGGAACACCGGGAATATCCGATCCGGGTGAAGAACTTGTAAGACAGGCGGTTCAGGCCGGAATTAACGTAACGTCCGTTCCGGGACCGGCAGCATGTATCAATGCATTGATCATTTCGGGGCTTCCGACGAGAAGATTTGTTTTTGAAGCTTTTCTTCCGTCAGATAAGAAAGAACGTGCCGCAGTTCTTGAGGAACTTTCGCATGAAACACGCACCATGATCATATATGAGGCACCGCACAGACTGTGTAGGACGCTTGCCGAACTGGCAGAGATTCTCGGAGGTGACAGACAGATTGCGGTGTGCAAGGAACTTACCAAGCGCCATGAGACTGTGTACCGTTCAGACATCAAGGGTGCAGTCGACTATTATAATGCAAATGAACCGCGTGGGGAATACGTACTCGTAATTGCAGGGCTTAACCGGGAGGATATTATCCGCGATAAACAGGATGCGTGGAAGGAAATGCCTTTAGAGGAGCACCTTAAGCATTATGAGTCACAGGGGATAGAAAGGCGGGAAGCAATCAAGCTTGTTGCGAAGGACAGAGGGGTTCCCAAAAGAGAAATCTATAACATGACATTAAATTTTCCTAAATAAAATTAATAAAATATAAATTGCGCTGCCGCTATTGACTTTAAGATGCGGCAGCGTTATTTTATTTTTACATTCGAATTTGCAACGGCGGTTTCACCGCATTCTTTTTATCAATTATCAGTACAGTTCGAATCAGCAACCCAGATAATATCATTGTGACAAGGAAGGTGGTTAATAATTACGTTAGGAAAAAACAGACAGAAAGACATTTCCGCAGACATGTTGGAAAAAGTGGTAAAGGCATCAGGAGATGAATGTGTTACAGGCTATGTACGGTTCAGACGTATTAAGAAGTGTGAAGGATACGGCAAAGCGAAAAAGAGAGCAGCAAGACATTTATCAAAGATTAAAGGAGGAAGATTACTTGACGGCGGATATTATGCTGCAGTTGTGAGATTCAGGCTTGTGGTTTACCTGATTCCGCTGCTGGCATTGTTTGTCGCAGGGATTATGATCGTCCGCAGGCAGTCAGACGTGAGGGCGATGGAAATACGTCCGGCCGAGACTGCCGTAATTGAACCTGATGAGACGATTCCCGACATGAATATGGAGAGTATGTATGCAGGGCTGTATATAAGTGTTCCCGGTTTTTCGGATATGACCTGGGATGATGGCGGACATGGCATGACTGTGTACAATCCGGAAAAAAATGAGTGTGTTATGAGATACATTGTCGAAGCCTCCGGAAAGAAAATTGCCGAGAGTAAAGAGCTTATGCCCGGAGAAGGTGAAAAACTTGATTTTATGGAACGGCTTGAGAAGGGAATTTATGAGTTGGACATTATAGCATTGTCCCACTCGGTTTACGATGATACACCATTTAATTCAGTGTATCAGCAGATTACATTAACAGTTTATTAGGAGGAACAGAATGATAAAGAGAATTTTAACAGGAGTACTTGCATTGGTGTTGATCATGTCGGTCAGCGAGGCGGCATATGCGGCCAATATCACAACGGATGGAGGAACGGCTTCGGTGCCGGTAACGTATACCGTGGACAATTCAGCATTTGAGATTACGATTCCGGCGGTTATAAGACCGTCCGACAGGGCTACATCATTTAAGGTAGGGGCCGAACTGGTAAACATACGTCCGGATGAATACATAGAAGTAAGTATTTCATCGGGTTGTGACAGCAGGTCAATGGTAGTCATGAAGAGGCAGAATGTTCCGGCAGGGAAAACGGTATCCACACTTGAGACCAGGTTTAGTGCCGGAGGTAATCCTATAGGCAGTAACGGATATATTGTCGGACATTTTGAAGACGGAAGCAATATAGTCAACAGTATCGGTGACATAAGCATGAGTGCGGTAAATGCCAATGACAAGACAGAGGCCGGAGATTATCTTGCCACAATTGAGTTTAAGGTGGATTTGAAGAAAAAATGATTAAAAAAATAGTACAAATTATTGCCGCAGCTGCACTGGTGCTGTTGATGCCGGTGCAGGCTGCTGCGGCAGCTTACTGGAGCGGCAGCAGTGTATACCATCCGGATAAGCAGGGCGTAAGCTGGGGCATAACATCGGACAAAATCACGAAAATTACATCTCCCGGCCGTGTATACAGTGTTTCCGATATAGACAGATACTCTGCTTATATGACCAACGAGGAAGAGAGAGTCGGTAATTCAATAGAGGACAGTTTCTATTGGTATAATCAGTCAAGACTTGCGTATGTTAAACTTTTTAAGGTCAACGCCGGCAGTGAGATTTCATTTGTGTTCAGTAAGGAATTTTATGTGTACTGCGCAGAATTTGACCGGACATTTCATATGCTTGAAGACGGTGACTGGATGGCAACCGGAGATAAGCGCAGGCTCAGCTCAAAGACGGCATGGATCATGGTTGTGTTCAGGCAGGTTAACGGTGATACTTCATTGGGAGGAGGTGTGGATACCAAAGTGGATGCGGTATCGATTAAGAATTCAGAAGCGGCATATGTTGTGTTTGAATCATTTAAATATAATTTTAAACTTAACGGCGGTAAACAAAACGGCAGTGCCACAGATTATACAAAGCAGAGGCTTGGCGTCAATTCAATATTACTGGATACGCCGTCACGACCGGGGTACAAATTTGCCGGATGGAAGGCGGACAGCGGCAAAATATACCGGAATTATCTTCCTGCCGAATATGACAAGGGTATTTTTAAAGATACCACGTTTACGGCACAATGGACGGAAATAACGGCGGCGGACATCAGCCTTGATAAAGAGTATGCAATTATGGAGCAGAACTGTGGTGACACATTGAAACTTACGGCTAAGATATCACCGTCAGATGCACTGGATAAGCGGATAACATGGACGTCATCCAATCCGGAAACGGCATCGGTTGACGCAGACGGACTGGTAACGGCCGGAGTAACGGGCGAAGCGGTGATAACTGCGGTGGCAGGAAACGCAAAAACGGAATGCCATATATATGTTATGGGTTTTGAGGTCAGTGTCCCTGCAAGCTGTGAGATCAATAAGAAATATCCTATTAAGGTAAATGTATATAACAACGGCATGGATGGGATGGCGGGCCGGAAGAGAGTTATCGTTGACACGGAGCAGAATGTGTCGGTCACACGCGTAGGGGATGAAGCGGTCAGATATAATGTGTCGGCCGAGGTGAGTAAAACTGGAAACGGCAATTTCCTAAAACTTGCCGAGGGTTCGTACCTGGCAGATACCACGGATTCAGCGACAATATATTATCGCCTGGTTCCGGATGATGATATTAACCGGCCAGGCGACTATAAAGGCAATGTTAATTTTAGCGTGCTTATTGATTAAGCAAAAAGCAGGGCAAGAGATACAACAAGCTGAACAATCGAAAATCTGAATACGACCTGTGTATCGGACCAGCCTTTGCTTTTACGCATATGGTCATGGATAGGTGTTCTTGTATTTGCAAGAATCTTAATCTTAAAGAAACGTAACAGGAACACCTTGACAAGGCCCAGGCCGCCATCAACAATAAGCACGATTGCGGCAGGAATGAATAAGAAAGGACTTCCTGTCTTAAGTATGGCTATTGCCATGAAAAATCCTATAGCACGCGAACCGGCATCACCCATAAGGAGGCGGCTCGGTGAGGCATTGAACCAGAGATATCCGAGGAGACATACGGCAAAGAGAAGTATCATATGCTTGACAGAAGCATCGATTCCCTTAATCTGGCAGATTCCGTAGATTGTCATCATTGATATAATTGAAAGAGTTCCGCAAAGTCCGTCAACGCCATCGGAACAGTTGGTTACATTAATGCTGGCCCATATAAGTACAACAGCGAGTATGATGAAAGGAACCGTAGGCATGGTGAAACTTAATGCGTCGGAATAAAATAACTGGATATGTGTACCATTATAATTAACGTATGTTATTGCACAAATCACTGCGAGGACAAGGTCGATGATTGCCTTCTTATATTCACCCCATGGTGAATTGGCCCTGTCATCAAGGTATCCGCTTAACATTGAAGCAACTACAAGAATGAGGTATATAAGCATCTCATTGGAGTATGGTATGAAGAGAAAAGAACATATTGCAAATACAAGCACAAAGATGATGCCGGCGCCTCTTGGTTTACCTTCGGATTTCTTACCGTTAATGGCAAATGCGCGGCCCTGGTCTCTCGGAAGAATATTCTTACACAGACTGATGATAACGCATGTTGCGGTGAATGCAATTATAATGCTGATAAAAGTAATTTCGTTTATGTAGGATGAGTCGATTAATTTGAATAACATAAATAAATGACCTTTCTGAGTTGATTGAAGTTCAAAAACCTCTATCGAGATTATAGCACATCATGGTGGAAATATGCAAAAAAATATGGTATAATTTACACATTAAATTTGATGTGCGGTTTCGGCATATCAATCAGGAGGTATTATGGCGAAAGACAGAGTTTTTATAACGGAAGGAGACCGTTATCTGTTTGGTATGGGTACTCATTATGAGATATATGAGAAGCTTGGAGCGCATAAAGCCAGCGCCGATGACGGAACGAAAGGCATATATTTTGCGGTATGGGCGCCGAATGCTAAAGATGTGTATGTAGTAGGAAGCTTTAATAACTGGAATGAGGACGGTTATTGCATGAAGAGACTCGGCAGCTCCGGGATATATGAGCTGTTTACGGACAAGGCAGAGCTCGGCGACCAGTATAAGTTCTTAATTATCACACAGGATGGAAGCAGACTTTATAAGGCGGATCCTTATGCTAACTATGCGCAGGTCAGACCGGAGACAGCGTCGATAGTTACGGATTTGAACGGATACGTGTGGAAGGATGATAAATGGAGAAACCGCCATACCAGGCATGAGGCATGGAAGGAACCGATGGCCATATATGAAGTACATCCGGGTTCATGGAAGAAGAAGGATGACGGAACAGAGGACGGATTTCTTAATTACAGGGAGCTTGCACATGAACTTGCAGAATATGTAAAGCATATGGGATATACCCATATCGAGCTGATGGGAATAGCGGAATATCCATTTGACGGCTCGTGGGGATATCAGGTAACCGGATATTATGCTCCGACATCCAGATACGGTACTCCGGAGGACTTTATGTATTTTGTGGATTATATGCACCGCAAAGGAATTGGGATAATTCTTGACTGGGTACCGGCACATTTCCCTAAAGATGCACACGGTCTTGCTCTTTTTGACGGAACATGTGCATATGAATATGCGGATCCGAGAAAGGGTGAACATCCTGACTGGGGCACAAAGGTATTTGATTACGGCAAGCATGAGGTATCAAACTTTCTCATAGCCAATGCGCTTTTCTGGGTGGAGAAATTCCATGTGGATGGATTAAGGGTTGATGCGGTGGCATCAATGCTTTATCTTGATTACGGGAGAGAGAATGGCAACTGGGTTCCGAATAAATACGGCGGTAACGGTAATCTCGAGGCGATGGAATTTTTCAGACATCTTAACAGTATAATGTCAATCCGTAATCCGGGTGCGGTTACTATTGCAGAAGAATCGACAGCATGGCCGGGAATAACGGCAGGACCGGACAAAGGCGGGTTGGGATTTACGTTTAAATGGAATATGGGATGGATGCATGATTTTCTTGAATATATGAAACTGGATCCGTTATTCCGTAAGAATAATCATAATAGACTGACATTTGGCATGACATATGCTCACAGTGAGAATTACATACTTGTGCTTTCGCATGATGAGGTTGTGCATCTCAAATGTTCTATGATTAACAAAATGCCCGGACTGTATGATGATAAATTTGCGAATCTTAAAGTAGGATATACGTATATGATGGGACATCCTGGCAAAAAGCTTTTGTTCATGGGACAGGATTTTGCACAGTTGTCAGAGTGGAGCGAGAAGAAATCGCTTGACTGGCATCTTCTTAATGAGCCGCAGCATAAAGCTATGCAGGAATATGTAAGGGCATTGCTGGGAATATACGGAAGATATAAAGCATGTAGTGAACTTGACCAGTATCCGGAAGGATTTGAATGGATTAATCCTAACGATGCTGACAGGAGCATTTACAGCTTTATAAGAAAATCACCGAGCGGAAGGGACAGCCTGCTGTTTGTGTGCAATTTTACACCTGTGGAGAGGGCAGACTACAGAGTAGGAGTGCCTTGCCGCGGAAAATATACACTTTTATTAAATGAAAAGTGCGGGTCAGGTGAAATATATGATGCGGTTAAATCCGAATGTGATGGACGGGAATACTCGATTGGCTTCAAATTGCCGGCATACGGAACAGCCATAATTAAATTTAATATGAAAAAGTAATGTAAAGTGGTATTTAAGCCGAAATATACCTGTGTATGGAGATGGTTCTGTACACAGGTATTTTTATCAGACATTGGGAGAATGATATGAGAATAGACGGCGTATCTACTAATCAATATAATACGGATTCGGTTAAAGAAGGCGGAGGTAAGGCGATGCAGGCATCATCTATAGCAGATATAGTTGCATTCGGAAGCAGTATGGACGGCATTCTTAAGAAGGACAGCCATAAGAGTTCGCTTCTTGACGGTACGGACGGTTCATCCGAGGCAGTTAAGCAGCAGGCGCAGGCATTAAGAACCGGTCTGAAAGCTATATTCAATAAGATGGATACCGGAAAAGCAATGTCGTTAGATGAAGATGGAATTGATATATACGACACTGAATCAGATAAGATAGTTACTGTCGTTGAACAGATTCAGATAAAGCTGGCAATGTACTGCGACGATTTCCGGGCGGGAATGGATATAGACGCCGCGGATATTAAGCAGGTGCTTGGCATGGGTGCCGCAATGTATAAGATTGCGGAAGTATTGCAGTCCAAGGGAGTAACGCCGACCAGACAGAATGTTTCGGATGCATATAACGCATTTGAGATGGCATCGGATATCAGTAAACCGGACAGCCGAACCAAGGCGTATCTTTTGCAGAATGATATGAAGTTTACAATCAGTAATATATATGTAGCCGAAAATGCGGGATATATCTGCAATGAAGGTGTAATATCAGATAGTGAATGGAAACAGCTTATGCCGCAGGTAGGCAGGATAATAGAAGAAGCCGGATATGAAGCGGATGATGATATGCTTGGCCGGTGCCGCTGGATGCTTGATAATGACATTGAAGTCAATAAGGAAAATCTGGACAAATTGACAATACTTGACAATATGCAGGATGAAATGACGCCGGATAAACTTATCGACCATATTGCAGCAGCCATGATAGAAGGAATTAAAGCAAAAGATGCATTTATAACCGGTGAGAACCAGCCGTGGGAGAATGCTGCGGAAGCGGTAAAGACAGTTAAGAATATGACTGCCGGAAATATAATGGCGCTTGTTCACAGTGATATGAGTTACACGTTGGATTCATTAAAATCAATAGAAACAGATGGCAATGAAGAAAAAAACGTATCGGGTGACAGAAAATATCTTAAATCATACCGTGAACTTATGGAAATAAGATTGATGATGACAATTGAAGCCGCCCATACCATGGAGAAGAACGGAATATCCGTAAATACGACAGATATTTCAGAGCTTGTTGACAAGCTGAGAGAGTATGAGACGGCCGGACTGAATTCAGGACTGAAACCGGGCGGACAGACCGTTACAGTATCAGAGACGATACAGATAAATGCCGCAATGTTAGAAATAGAGAACCTTAAGAATGCCCCGGCAGCGGTTATCGGCAGCGTTACACAATCCGAAGAGGTACCATCTGTAAGAAACATGTCGTATCATGCTATCACTGTAACTGCAAAGCTTCAGGCTGCAGGGGAGGCATATGAGGCCCTGAGCACAGAAGTAAGATCGGATCTCGGGGACAGTGTATCCAAGGCAGTTAAGGCAAGCGCTTCAGATCTTTTGTCGGATATGGGATATGAAGATAACGAAGAAGGCCGCAGAGCCGTTAGAATCCTTGCCTATAATGAAATGGACATTACGCCGGAGAATGTCGATAAAATAAAGAACATCGATCATTCGGTGAATGAATTATTCCGCAATATGAAACCGGGCAAGGTGCTGCAGATGATACGTGACGGAGTGAATCCGCTGGAAACGGATGTCACCGAACTTAATGATTATTTTATTAATGATCTTACGGACAGCCGTAAAATAGAAAAATACAGCGAGTTTCTGTGCAGACTTGAACGCCAGGGCGGAATAGATGCGGCGGAACGGGAGAAATTCATAGGAATTTACAGCCTGATAAATACCTTTGAAAAAGACGGAATGAATGCGTTGGGAGCCCTTGTTAATCAGGGACTGGAACTTAATATGGGAAATATTCTCACTGCATATATGACACGCAGGAATAACGATATGGATTACCGTATTTCAGATGATACCGAGCGTGTGGAGGTAAAAGATAAAGTAACATATTACAAAAATCTTTTTGGCAGTATCAATGGAAAAATAAAACCATCGGCGCTTGAGAATATGAAAGACAACATCGACGCAATGTCGGTTGAACAGTTTGTAAAAGACGCGGTAAATGATGTGACCGAAGGCGAAGACCCTGTATATACGGAGTATATGAAGATGGCAGAAGACGCAGCGGATATGGATGAGCGGGTTCTGAAATTTATTACAGATAATGATATTCCGGATACATACAATAATATTTTCGCAGCCAATACAATAATTACGGCCGGACAGACGCTTTACAAGGAATATTCGGACCGGACCAAACGTGATATAAGTGAAGTGGAACAGGAGATTTTCAATGCAATCGTCAATAAGGAAGATGCAGCGAAGGAATTTGACAGACTGGCACAGGAAAGTATGGAAACCGTTATTAAAGCTGTAGGGCAGAATAACAGCCATATTGATATGGAAACGATGAGAAACTGGGGCAATGGCATGGAACTTTTGGGAGCGCTTGCGCACAGGAATGATTATCATATTCCATACCAAAACAGTGACGGTGCTGGAATCATTAATCTCAAAATATATGAGAACGGTGATGATTCGGGAATTTTTACAATAAAGCTTCATCAGACGGATAGTGGTGAAATAACAATCGAAGGAAGAATGGACAAAGATAATCTGGTGGCTCAGATCATGTGCTCGGATGAAAAAGACGTAGAGAATCTTGAAGAACAGAAAAACAATATAATTGACAGACTTAATCTGGCAGGAGTTGACAATGCAAGAATTTACGTGAACAAAGCAGATGTACAGCCGCAGGGACGAAGCAGAGTGCTTGATAAGGTACCGACACAGCAGATATTCCGTGCTGCAAGAATTTTTATTGATGTAATTGCTAAGTAAAAGGCATAAATTGCCGATATAGAAAACAGATAAGTTTTGAACAGAAAGAAAGCGGTGACGTAATGAGAATAAATTGTAATATTTCAGCTCTTATAGCGAATAATTCACTTACCAAGGGTCAGACGGCTCTGGATAAATCAATAGAGAGACTTTCATCGGGTCTGAGAATTAATCATGCCAAGGATGATGCGGCAGGAATGGCAATAGCCAAGAAGATGCATACGCAGATTAAGGCTGTCGGCCAGGCAAGCAATAACTCTTCCGACGGAATATATGTAGTGCAGACTGCAGAAGGCGCACTCGGCGAAGTAGAGAATATGCTTCAGAGAGCAAGAGAACTTGCGGTTCAGGCTGCCGACGGTTCATATGGTGATGATGACAGAGAAGCTATCCAGAAAGAAATAGACCAGATTCTTAACGAAGTCGATAGAATTTCAACTGATACAGAATATAATACAATGCCTCTTCTTGACGGAACACTGAGCAGAAGATGCTACAGTGATATTAATGATGTATCCGTAATATCCACCACAAACAAGGTTGCGGCAGGAGATTACAAAATAAATGTTACGTCACCTGCAACAAGGGCAACAGCTACAATTAACAGATTTGCAGGAACCGTAACGGCAGATCAGGCGGGAAGCGTTAATATCAACGGAGCAGACATCGCCATCGATGCCGGCGATACATTTGATGATATTTACGATAAAATCATTGCCGGATGTAATGTCGTAAATGTGGATGTCGATAATTCATCAGGAAATATAGATCTTACCAACAAGGCATATGGTGAGAAAAATGAGCTCACGGTTAAGTTCGATAGCGATAAGGTTGCAGCTCTTTTTGGAATGGCAAAGGAGACAACAAGTGCAGGCAAGGACTGTGAGGCATCCCTCGGAGACGGCTTTGCGGGAACAGCTTCATTGAGAACAGACGGTAAAGTTATCACAATCAAAGATGTTAATAATTTTGAAATGAAAGTCGAAGTACCGGGAGATACCACTTTTAATAACGGTAATGTCAAGGTTACGGATATCGGAATTATGTGTATACAGGCAGGCGCTAACGAAGGCGAGCAGATAGAAATAGATATTCCGAGAACAGATACGCATACCCTTGAGATTAATGATATCAATGTAAGTACGGCAAAGGGCGCCGAAATCGCGCTTGACAAGTTAGACAAGGCAATTTCACGGGTATCGGCAGTACGTTCCAAACTCGGCGCATACCAGAATCGTCTTGAAGCAACGGTTTCAAGTCTTGATGAGTATAATGTCAATATTACTTCTGCTCTTTCCGGAATTGAGGACTGTGATATGGCAGACGAGATGACGGAATATACGGCACAGAGTGTTATAGCGCAGGCGGCAACATCGGTACTTGCACAGGCTAATGAACGTCCGCAGACAATTTTACAGCTCTTACAGTAAACGGAGGAATGTTAATTGACAGGCGAAGAACGTAAGGAATACGGAATGAAGGTTACGCAGGCAGGCGGAAGCGGGCTTGTGGTTATCACATACGATATTATTGCAAAATACCTGGATGATGCAATGGCAGCATTAAATAAAAGTGATAATGCGGAATACCGCAGGTGTCTGGGACTTGCCAGAGCACTTCTGGCAGAACTCACCGGTGCACTTGATATGCAATACGAAGTATCAAAGAAACTGATGGCGCTTTATATTTTTATGAATAAAGTCATTGTCAGGGCAGATATTACCAAAGATGTCACGGAACTTGTCCGGATAAAGGAAATGCTTTCTAAATTGCGTGAAGCATTCGCCAGGGTCTGTGAGGAATGCCCGCAGGAGCCGGTGATGGATAATGTTGAGACCGTATATACCGGATATACTTATTCCAAAACAGCAATGAACGAAGAAATATATTCTAATACCAACAGAGGGTTTACAGTGTAGACCCTCTGTTTATTATTTCGCATTTGATAGTAAGATTGGCCTCTTTGGCCCGTTCTAACAGAAATTTATATCTTTTTTGTGCCGAATTTACCTGATATATGCAAGAATCAATTAAATCCGGGTCTGTTACATTTTCAAAAGACGAATATGCAGCGGCAAGAGCATTTTTGGTCTGCTCCAATTCGGAAATCAGGTATTTTTCTTCATAAGTCATACAAGGCTTATCTTTTTTCATATTTCACTAATCCTTTCCATAATGTGAAAGTATTGTCAAAACACTATAAATATATTCAGAAATTACCCAAATTATGTAAAAAATATGTCATTTTCCACTTTTTTTAAAAAAAGTTAAAAAGCTATTGACTATGCTGAAAAAATGCGCTATCTTAGGCACTACACAAATCAACTTTGTGGTTCTGAATTCAGGATAATCTTTTTTCAAAACATTCGGAATTATCCCTTAAGCAATAACCGGTGGGAGGTGATGCTTATAATTAATTATTTTATAGGAATGATTGTCGGCAGTGCACTCGTATATGATCTGTTCTACCGAAAAATACCGAATTACCTGATATTAACAGGTTACGCAGGCCTTGGTCCATATATGTACATAAGGTTTGGGATTGATGGAATCATACAGTCGGCTGCCGCGGTCTGTGTGGTTGGTGTGACATTGATTTTCATATATATTCTTGGCGGACTTGGAGCCGGGGATGTGAAACTTATATGTCTTATATGTGGTTTCCTTGGACTTAAACAGGCTGTTATATACACAATACTGGTGCTCTGCCTGGGTGCCTTTATCGGTCTTATCAAGATGTGTATGCGGCTTGCAAACAGAAACGGACGGACCGCATTTGGTGTTACGAAGATCAGATTTGGCATTCCGATAACTGTAGGATATTTTATCCTTATCTTTTCAAAAGGAGGAATTATTTGAGAGAAAAAATATGTTGTTTCCTCGATAACGATGAGCAGTATGTAATTATGCTGACAGAATATATTAATTCTCATCATGCGCTGATGTACAGGGCAATGGCATTTACATCCGGACAAGCGTTGTTGGAAGCAATGGATGGATACGATATTGAACTTATGGTCATTGCAGATGATCTGGCGGGGGAACCATTTATGGAGAACGTGAAATACAAGTCACTTATCATATTGTCGGATAATGCGGACAATGGATGTGTTGACAGATATCAGCCTGCTGATGATATTATCAGGGATCTGATTGCGCATATGAGCGGCTATGAGACGATTCTCAGGAGGGAAACGGACAAAACGGTCATGGTAAGCATTTATTCGCCTGCAACCAAATGTTTTAAGACGACCTCGGCTATTGCGGCGGCATTAGTGTGCGGGAGAAAAGGACATACTCTTTTTGTCAGTCTTGAACAGTTTTCCGGACTTGGAAATATATTTAGAAATGACCGTGGCGGTCTGTCTGAGGCTATTTATAATTACCGGGCCGGAGGTGATAATGCATACGGAAAAATTCTGTCATGCACCTCAAGCATGCCGGGGTTTGACTATCTTGCTCCGGTTAATTGCGCGGATGACATTGCTGATGCAGATGATTCCGAGATAACGAAGATGTTTGCCATGCTGTCAGAGAAGGGAAATTATAAGTATATTGTCGCAGATGTAGGCTGCGTATTTAACAAGCCATGGAAGTTACTTGAGAACAGCGACGTGATTCTTGTACCGGAACCGCTTGATTATATGGGCGGACGCAAGCTGGCTGATTTTGAAAAATATCTTATGATGAGTGGCAGAAACGGAGTGGCGGATCGTCTGGTAAAGGTAAAGATGCCTTATATCGACAGTATAGCCGGTTACGAGATAAGCATGGAAAATGCGTCAATTGATGAGATACAGAAAACAATAGGGAGGTGCCTGGATGGACAATCAGCTGATACGTATTAAAGATACGGTAATGGCGAGAATAGATCCCGGGAGGGATGTACCGGAAGATGAGATTCGCCAGATAATTGATAATGTCCTGAGAGATTATTCCAGTGAATATATGCTTCCGGCCAAGAAGAAGTTAGAGTACAGAAAGATACTGTTCAATGACATTAAGCGCCTGGACATATTACAGGAAATTATTGATGACGACAGCGTTACGGAGATTATGGTCAATGGCTGGAATAAGATTTTTATCGAACAGGATGGCGTGATCAGAAAATGGGACAAGAAATTCGACGAGCCGAAGAGACTTAATGACATTGTGCAGAGGATAGCATCATCAGCCAATAAGATAGTTAATGAGTCGGTTCCGATTGCGGATACCAAGCTTGCCGACGGCTCAAGGGTTAATATTGTAATGAATCCCGTAGCGATAGATGGGCCGATCATTACTATTCGTAAGTTCTATAATACACCGCTGTCAATGGAGAAGATGATAGAAATAGGTTCTGTGTCGGAAGAAGCGGCCGGATTTCTTGCATCGCTTGTAAAGGCCAGATATAACATTTTCATAAGCGGCGGAACGGGGTCGGGTAAAACTACATTTCTCAATGCGCTGTCTTCATACATACCTGGTGGAGAACGGGTCATCACAATAGAAGATTCTGCCGAGCTTAAGCTTATGAATATAGATAATCTCGTGCGTCTGGAGGCCCGGAATGCCAATGTTGAAGGCCGGAATGTAGTTACCATAAGAGACCTCATAAAATCCGCATTAAGAATGCGCCCGGACAGAATTATTGTTGGTGAGGTACGTGGAAGTGAGGCATTGGATATGCTTCAGGCAATGCAGACAGGACATGATGGTTCGTTGTCTACGGGACATGCCAATAATCCGGAGGATATGCTGCTCAGACTGGAGACAATGGTTCTTATGGGAATGGAAATACCGGTTGCTGCGATAAGAGCACAGATATCTTCGGCAATAGATATAATCGTGCATCTCGGACGCCTGAGAGATAAGTCACGCCGGGTATTAAGCATAAGTGAGGTTATGGGAATATCGGATGGCAATATTGTGCTGAATAAAATATTCGAATTTAAAGAAGAAGGTGTGGATGATAAGAACAAAATTATCGGGGGACTTAAGCCTACGGGAAATCTTTTCACAAATACGAAAAAACTCGAGATGGCGGGTCTGGGTAGGGAGAGCTTTGGCTGAATATGCGTTAATTATGCCTGCAATAGGTTATCTATTCTATGATAAGCCGGCAGCCGGCCTTGTTATGATACCATATATACCCATTTATATCAGGCAGAGATGCCGTGATTTTGAACGCAGGCGTAAGGAGAAAACCGCAGCAGCATTTAAGGATGGCATGCAGATCATATCCACGGAATTGTCAGCAGGGTATTCTCTTGAGAACGCATTCAGGGAATCGCTTGGAGAAATTGAGATGCTTTATGGTCAGGATTCGGAAATCTATAAGAACTTTGCGGAAATTGCAGCACGTATTAATATCAATACAAATATTGAAGATGCGTTTGCGGATTTTGCCGGGAAGGCTAATGTCGAGGAAATAGACAGTTTTGCCCAGGTTCTTACCTACGCGAAGCGTAACGGCGGCAACCTTGTAGATATAATCCGCAATACCACGGATACGATATCGGACAAAATCGAAGTCAAAAGAGAAATAAGCGCGATAACAAGTGCAAAAAAGCTGGAGCAGAATATTATGAATCTGGTTCCGATAGGAATAATTCTGTACATGAGACTGACTTCAGCAGAAATGTTTAGCAAATTATACGGGAATGCGGTAGGAATACTGATCATGACGATATGCCTGGTCATATATTTCGCAGCAAGAATGCTGGCATCCCATATTGCTGATATTAAGGTGTAGAGGGCAATTATGAAAAAAAGAAAGAAACAGATTATAGTTCTTGCGGTGACAGCAGTCCTGGCGGGGTTGATTGTGATATACAAAATATCATCATACGGTGACAAGGAAATAACACAATTTGAAAGACCCGGATACGGGCAGGAAAAGGACGTGCATGAGGTAGATGCCGTTATCGGTGAGAGCCGTTACAGTATTGAGGTCGAAATTCCGGCCAGGGAGATACCGGACGATGAGTTACAGCAGGCATTTGACAAAGCATATGAATATGTACTTCAGAATCTTAAAGGTGATAATGAGTCATTGGATAATATTACCGGAAATCTGAATTTTGTGCAGGAAGTACCTGAATATGGTATGTCAGTAGAATATTATACTGATAATTACAAGCTGGTAAACTGTTTTGGCGAAGTAGATACAACAGATGCTGTAAAAAACGGAAGCCCGGTTACGGTAAAGTTTGAAATTTCATATGGAGATATTTCACAGACGTATGAAACTGATATCAGGATATACCCGGCAGAAGAAAGTGTATCGGATATGATTAGTAAAGATATATCTGCGGATATTGCCGGGCAGGATAAAGGGTCACAATCAATTAAACTTCCGGAGACAGTAGGTGGAAGCAGGATAAGATTCTATGAGCCGGCAACGGGAAGAGGTTCGCTGATTGTTTTTGCGGTGGTTCTGACCAGTGTAGTTGTATATTACATAAAGAAAATACGTCCTGCCAAATTTGACAAGGCTAGAGAAAATCAGATGGATATGGATTACTCGGATATTGTTGCACAGCTGTCGCTCCTAATAGGAGCGGGAATGAGTGGAGCCGGAGCATTTTCAAGGGTTGCAGCGGATTATACAGAAGCCAGAAGGCAGAATAAAAAGGATGTCAGGTATGCATATGAGGAAATGGTCACGGCAAGTAACAGAATAGCTATGGGAGTGTCGGAGAGTGACGCATACGCAGCATTTGGACGTGCATGCAGAACACATGCTTACATTAAATTAGGCAATCTCATGTCACAAAATGTCAGGAAAGGAGGTGAATACTTTATGCAGATGCTGCGTGAGGAGGTGGGAGAAGCGTTCGCACAGAGAAAAGCATTGGCACGTAAGCGGGGAGAGGAGGCGGGAACCAAACTGTTGCTGCCAATGATAATGATGTTAGGTATTGTACTGATTATTATAGTTGTACCGGCATTTATGTCATTTTAACAATTAGGAGGTGAGAGCTTATGAAATCATTAAGCAATTTCTGGGAAGATGAAGATGGTATGGGCGTTGTCGAGGTGATACTCATCATTGTGGTCCTTATCAGTCTGGTTCTCATATTCAAGAAACAGCTTACGTCAATCGTTAAAACAATTTTCGCAAAAATTACAAGTAACGCATCCTCGATTTAATATCGGGAGATAGAAGGAGGAAAACAGTTTGAGAAGATATAAAGGAAGTGTGTCACTATTTACGGCAATGATTTTTTTGATGGTAGTTTCAGTGATTACCACTACTATAATGGCTGCGCGGGTAAGAGGAGCAATGGCGGTCGTGGGTTGTGCCGCATCTGCTTCGCTTGATTCGGTGTTTGCTTCATATGATTCCGGACTGTTTTCCGAATTTGGTGTTCTCCTGCTCAATGCTGAAGGCGGAGAAGATGACCTGGCATCAAAGATTCAGGATTATGTGTTATACAATACTGATGTGCATAAAGGTCTTGTATTCAGTGGGACGACAGATTTATTTGGAATAAAAAACAGCAGTGTTTCAGTAACGGATATGGCTGCTGCGACTGATTATGGAGGGTTGTTGTGGCAGGATATGGTAGTAGAGTATGAAAAGTATGCCAAACCAATAGATCTTGCTGCGGACTATCTTGGAATTAAGGACAAGGAAGAGGAGGCAACAGAAGTTGATAGTATCTGTAATGATATTAAAGACTGTACTGATGGTATTCTTCAGATTGCCAAGAATACAAGAAACCTTGTGGCTGACATGGATGGGGTGAAATGCGGTGATAATGGAATTGATTTTGCCCGTCTTGTCGGTATGACTGAATTTTATAAGCAATTTTGCCCAGGTGAAGTTTCATCCGGCATGATGCAGATTAAGAATAGCAACGTGTTTGGCACAGTAAACAGTAAAGCAACCAATGTCATGAAATTAGCCGATAAGGCAAAGAAAGCTGCTAAAGCCGGCCGGAAGGATATTGCTCTTACATATCTTGAAGAGATTAAGAAGCTGGCATCGAAGACGCGTGACATCGGGGACAGATTACTTTTTAAGACAAGATTTATTTCCGAAATGGAGACTACCATAGAGAAAGCTGCAGATGTAATCTCAACCAGGATATCGGACGCTGAATCATTGGAAGATGAGATACGTGCCGGACTTGAAGAAGAACTGGAAAATCTTAGAAACAGCAAAGAAGCGATATGCGAGCAGATATGTGATGTAAATGGAATGACAAGCAAGCTTGAGTCAAACGCCACTGAGTTGTCGAATATAATAGAATACATCAATAAATTTGAAATCTCCAAATCCGAGGCAGAACAGACGCAATTGCTTAATGACATAATTAATTCGATAGGCGATTTCAGGTTAGATGGAATGGCATTCAATTATGACAGTATGAAAAAGTCAGATTCACATATGGATATATTGGATTCGCTATCGAAATTTATGGATGAAGGGGTTCTGGCGTTTATTCTCCCAAATGATGCCTCTCTCTCGAATGGAGTAGTGAATATCAAGGATGATGCGGCATCAAAGGTGTGCGACTATTCGTCGGATGACAATCATGTATATCTAAGCAGCGCAGGAACAAAGATTGCCAAAGATGTTATATATACGGAATATGTTATGGATAAATTTAACCATTACACATATAAGGATGATGCGGCATCCGGTAATCATACACTTCAATATGAAGCGGAATACATTCTGTACGGGAACCCGGCGGACTCGCAGAATTTGTTGGCAGCGGTTATGAATATTGCTGCAATACGAAGTGGATTTAATATGTTGTACCTTCTTACAGACAGCGAAAAGAAGGAAGAGGCATATACTATTGCATTACTTATTGCCGGCGCCAGTGCATTTGAACCCTTAATACGGCTTGTGCAGTATACGTTATTGTATTTATGGGCATACGCGGAAGGAATAGTCGATGCCAGAACATTACTCGCAGACGGGAAGGTTCCGGTTATGAAGACGCCAGAGGACTGGAAACTCAGTCTTGATAACCTGATGGAGTACAACCTTGATGTGCAGGATTCAGATAATGACATGGGCATGACATATGACGATTTTATTCGGTTTCTTATCTGTGTGCAGGATGATGGAGAACGTGCAGCCAGAACTATGGATCTGGTGGAAGTACAAATGATGAAATCGGATGAGAATTTCCGGCTTAAAAATATGGTATATGGGCTTGAGGCGGATTTTAGTTATTCGTTATCCGGAATAAATAAAAAATATAATTATAAAACCGGATACACATATTAAGTCAGTACAGAAAGGCGGTGTAAGATGCTCTTTTTTTCCGGATTAAAATTAAATAAACAAAGACAGAAAGATTATCCAAGATACCTGATTCCCCCAGACGGTAGATTACCCCGGGAAAGAAGAGCTCCTTATGCCGCCTTCAGGGCGAGGGCTTCGCTTACTGTTGAAGCTTCGCTTGCACTCCCTATTTTCATCGCTGCTATAGTGGTTTTTCTTTTCGTGCTTCAGGTTATGCAATTGCAGCTGCATATACAAAAGGCTTTATATAATCAGACCATGAAGGCGTCAGGATACGCATATTATCTTACAATTGCGGATATGTCATATAAGGCGGAACAGGTGCTGGAGGAAGAATATATCAAATATTCAGTAATTAAGGAACTTGGAAAGGATTACCTGGACGGTTCGTGTATTGAACGTGGAAGCAAAGGATTTACCCTCAATATGTCAGGTAACCCGGGTGAAGGACTGGTAGATGTTGCAATGCAATATAAAGTGAAGATTCCGTTTGATATTCTTGGAATAGGAAAACTTAAACTCGTATCGAGGATAAGATGCCACACATGGATTGGTAACGTGGACGGCAAGGATGAAGATGACAGTGCAAAAGCATATGTTACGGCAAACGGGACGGTTTATCATACACACAGAGACTGCACATATATAACTTCTGACGTTGAAAGCTGTGCGGCTTCCGGAATAGCCGGATTACGCAATAGCAGCGGGGCTAAATATTATGCCTGTAGAACATGCTGCAGGAATGAAACGGCCGGACTGACTAAAGTGTATTATACGAAATATGGTACCAGATACCATTCATCGGCGACATGCAGCAATCTGCATTCAAATGTTTACGTCATGAAACTGGAGGATGCCAAAGCGAAATACAGACAATGTTCCAAATGTGCGGGGAGGTGATAAGGTGGTAAGCATACTTGTGATGATAATGCTGGGAATTGAAACGGTAGCGGATATCCGAAGCCGAAGTGTCTCGGCGGTCAGATTGATAATATTTGCGGTGGGTGCAGTGGCAGTGAATATTATTTTCTATTATCAATCCATATGGTCAATGATAGGAGGAATAGCGGTTGGGGCAGTGTTGTTTTTATATGCATTGCTTACATCAGAAAGTATAGGATACGGAGATTGTCTTATATTTGTTTGTGCAGGCGCATACATAGGATTTGCAGATAATCTGGAATTGCTGTTCTTCTCCCTTCTGTCCGTGGCTTTAGCAGGCGGGATATATGCGTTGGCTGCGCATAAAACCATAAAGACAAGGATACCGTTTGTGCCTTGTATAATGGCGGTGTATTTTATTATGTTAGTCATTAAGGCAGTTAAAGGAGATGATATTATATGAGATTAAGAGCAAATATGACAATTGAAGCATCATTTATTTTTCCTTTTATAGGAATGCTGGTGGCGGCTTTTATTATGCTGGATTTCAAGTTGTATGATGGGATATTGAATGACTCGGTAAAGATTCTGGGAGGTTTGAGATACCATGCTGCAGAAACTTATTACTATGATTGTGCAACAGATAAAATAGATTATGCTGAAAGGGCATCTTCGCCGGTACTTTCGGGCAATAAGACATTTAGGGCAGCCCAGAAAATCAAAATAAGCAGGATATTGAATACGGCGTATGGTAATGGGCGTCTTAATAATAACGACAGTATGTCCGGATCGGATTTTACATCGGTTATTAAATCCGTTGATAATGCAGGATTAGTCCGGGCCGGAGGAAGAGTGGTACAGATTATAGGAGGAAAAAATGGAGATTGATTATATCAGAGAATCGGGTGTGTGTTATTTGAGAATTATCTCAGATAACGATCACCTGATAAGAAACAGAATGAGAATGATAACATTAAACAGAATGGAAGGAATGGCAAATGTAACCTGCAGGAATGTTAACAACAGGGAGCAATATCTCTATAATATTTCTTCAACAATGCCTCTGACACAGTGTTTTGAGAAGACGGAGATGAAGAAAGAGGATGTACTGAGACTGGCAGAAGGAATAAAAAAAGGAGTGCATACGCTTGAGAGATATCTGCTTGATGTAAACGGGCTGATATTGAATCCGGAGTATATATTTTATGATTCTTCAAAAAATGAATACAGGTTCTGTTATTACGCGGGTAATAAAGTCGGAACGGAGGATGGCATGAAGGCGTTGTTTGAATATGTTATAGAGCATGTCTGCCACGGCGATGCAAAGGCTGTTACACTTGCTTATGGTATATACAAGCGTATATGTATAGGAAATGTTGATATTGACCATCTGACGGACACAGAAGAGTCTGAAGAGGTTAAGAAACCGGAGGTGGTGGAGGAATACATTCCGGTGGATAATTTCATACCGGAAATATCAAAAGAGGAACACGAGGAGAAAGATATCGTAAAAATATATTGCATTTACGGGGCGGGTGCAATATTGGCACTTATTTTTATATACAGTCTTGCCGGAATTTTTATTAAAGGAGTCAGGATAAAAGGAATCAGCGGGGCTGTCTATATCCTTATATGTGTAGCGGCAGGCATATGCATATATATGGGTTACAAATGGTATGAAAAAAATAAAGATTTGCTGGTAAAGACTGTAACAAGCGTCAGCAGCGAACCGTACCAAAAGAAAAAAGTAAGGATTATTGTGCCGGAGAGCATTCCGGAAAACAGGGAAGAACTGTATACTGTTGTATTAAACGGCCGGGAGGAAAAAAATAAAGGTGTTCACTGCCTGAAATGGGTGGATGCCAAAGGTTCACATTCGTATGAAGTCAGACAGGATGCCTGCGTAATCGGAAGTGCAGCAGACCGTGCGGACTGTTGTATCTTGCTGCCGGGAGTCAGCAGGGTTCATGCCCGTATTACCAAAGAAGGTGATACATATTATATAAAAGATATGAACTCAACCAACGGAACCAGAGTTAATGACAGGGAACTGGGATGTTTTGAATTGTGCGAGATATCAAGTGGAGATAATATATTAATCGGAGATGCAGAGTGCGTATTTGTTTGACTTAACCGTAAATAAATGTTAATCTACAATTAGATTTATTAACGGAGGCCGGTTCGTTATGAACATGGAAATGTTTATAGATAAATTGAAAAATTCAGGTTATGAACCGGTACAGTCCGGTACCACCGGCGTGTATACATTCAGGCATAGGGCCGGAAATCACATAATAGGTGTAATGCAATGCACAGATGAGGATGTTATCGCAGGATACAAACTTGAATCCCTGCGTGGCAATCTTTCTGTTGTATACGGGACTGCGAATGTTCTTTTTGTAATATTTACGGATGATCCGTACCGGATAAATCAGTTCATAGAGGCTGATTCCGGACACTGGATATATAATTACACGGAAGGACGGCTGGTAATATATGAGAATCAGCCAGGGACCTTCTTCGGCGCAGAGAAATTATTTGAACCGGAAAGGGCGCGCACGAAGCAGAATTATGTATTCACGGTTAATAATTTTATAATTCTTGTGAATGTGGTTGTGTTTGCTGTAATGGCGTTAAAGGGTAATACTCAGAATACGATTTATCTGTACAGATGCGGAGGGATAACACCGGAAAGTCTGTTTGAAGACCATCAGGTATACCGCCTGTTCACAAGTATGTTTATGCATTCGGGAATATCACATCTTGTCAATAATATGATTGTGTTGTATTTTATAGGAGGAACTCTTGAGAAGTACATTGGCAGAGTAAGATATCTGATAATCTATCTGTTAAGCGGACTGCTCGGGGGACTGATATCACAGATTTATTATATGGCCATGGCCGAGAACGTAATATGCGTAGGCGCGTCCGGCGCAATATTCGGCGCAGTAGGAGCTATGCTGACTGTTGTGGTTGTTAATCACGGAAGGGTTGAGAATTTTACGTTTCCGAGGCTGATAATATATGTCGTTCTCAGTATTTATCTGGGATTTATGTCACAGGGTGTAAGCTTAAGCGCACATCTTGGCGGACTTGCTACAGGCTTTTTCACAGCATTGCTTTTATATAGAAAGAGAGGTTCTTATTCATGAAAATAAACATTTATTATGGCGGTAGAGGAGTTATAGACGATCCGACAGTCGCTGTTATTAACAGGATAACGTCTGTATTAGAAGAACTCAGGGTTAAGGTTGAACGTTTTAATCTATATGAACAGAAGAATGGAATAATGTCATTGCCGCAATCACTTAAGGAAGCGGATGCAATAATACTTGCATCGACTGTTGAGTGGTTTGGAATAGGTGGATACATGCATACATTTCTGGATGCATGCTGGCTGTACGGAGATAAGAATAAGATTGCAGGGACATACATGTTCCCGATAGTCATGTCTAAGGCATATGGTGAGCGTGAAGGACTGTTGGAACTTACCAATGCATGGGAGATGCTGGGCGGAAAGGCCTGTAACGGATTGAGTGCCTATGTGGAAGATACTTCGGATTTTGAACTGAATTCGGGGTATATGGAACTTGTAGAGAAAAAAGCTGAAGAAATGTACAGGGCGGTATCTCAGAAGTTTGTAACAATGCCTACCAGTAATAAGGCGATAAAACAGAACATAGTAAGCGATACGATAAGCCTGACTCCGCAGGAATCGGAACAGCTTTCCAAATATGCAGCAGATGATGCATATGTGAAGAAACAGAAAGAGGATATAGAAGAACTTGCGGGACTGTTCCGCGGAATGCTTGAAGAAGAGGAAAAAGGCGGCGATGAACATTACATTAAAGCATTTAAAGAGCATTATGTTCCACAGGGCAATTTCGCAGCCACATATCTTATTAAGATAGACAATAAAGAAGATTCACTTATAATAGAGATTAATTCCGGAAGACTTAACTGCTATTTCGGACAGGCAGAACAGGCAGATGTAATAGGCCGGATGTCGGCAGCGGTACTTGATGATATACTCGAAGGACGTAAAACATTCCAGAGAGCCTTTATGTCAGGAGATATGACGGCTAAAGGTAATTTTAAGACTCTCAGGATGCTTGATGAGAACTTTGTGTTCGTGTAATTTAACTGATTAATGGCACTTTCAGGGTAAAGCAGCTTCCGGAGTGACCTTCGGATTCATTATAACTGAGTTCTCCGGAATGATTCAAAAGAATCTGAAACGAGGTTGCAAGGGACAGACCGATGTGATTGGTCTTGTCCGAGTTAAAAGGTTCAAACAGCCTGGCACGTATATCAGATGATAATCCGCCGAGAAAGTCCGTGATGCCAATATACAAATAGGCTTTGTCGGTATATGCGGAAATTTCTATTTCAGCGTGCTTGTTAATATCAAGGACGTTGCGGACAAGTGCAAGGATGACATAGTTGATTTTATCCGCATCAATGGATATAATGCCGTCATCCATATGATAATTGTGAATCAGCTGGCCGGGTCTGGCAGATGTTTTGGAACATATAAGATTATCTAACCCTGAAATATATGGGATAATACTTAAATTGACCGGCTGTAAATTACCTGCATAACGGAACTCACCGATAGACCGCATGGCCTCAATCAGATTGCGAATGTCAATGCCGAGCATATTCCAACGTTCGTCGCCTGTTAATTCGGGATGCCTAAGTGCGAGAAGTTGATAATCCCCATATATTAATGATATGATATTGCTGATGTCATGACAGCCGTTTCTTAAGTCATTATGCATTCCGGCATATATTTTCTGCAAATGGTTATGTATTTCCGGATGGCTTGCGGCAAGTGCATCTATAAAGTGTTTATCTTCAATATTGTACATAATTACAACCCTCCTGTGTTATGATATAAGGGTAACATATAATATAGTAACATTCAATTCGTTAATGCCAACAAATTAAACATAAAAAGGAGAAATTTCGACATGGTAAAAGATGATTGTATTTTTTGCAAGCTTGCAAACGGAATAATACCGACCAATACGGTATATGAGGATGATGACTTCAGGGTCATCATGGATGCGGCTCCGGCGGCAATGGGGCATGCGCTTGTAATTCCTAAAGCACATTATGATAATGCGCTTAACGCAGAACCGGGTGTACTCGGCAGTGCAATGGAGGTTGCGGCGGATATTGCCAGAGCTGTTAAGAAAGCGACGGGATGTGACGGCGTAAACATACTCCAGAATAATGGTGAGGCAGCAGGTCAGACGGTATTTCACCTTCACATACATGTGATACCGAGATTTAATGATGATAAGGTGAATTTCTCATATGAATCTTTAAGCCCGGTGGCAGAAGATGTTGCGGCAATGGCAAAGAAAATAGCAGATAATCTTTAATTTAAAAGAACCGGCCGCACTGCGGCCGGTTCTGATATTCTTAAATTCTGATGTATCAGCCCATTACAACTTCTACATTGTACTCTTTCTTTCCTTCAACATAAGGAATTACGCAGCCGTCAACAGCAACACCGTCAACAAGAAGTGATTTAATTCCCTTCTCAACTCCTGAAGGATTCTTTACGGAGATGTTATATGTGCCTTCACGGAACTTTCTTGTAAGTGTGAAATCACCAAAGCCCTTAGGAACGCAAGGATTAACCTGAAGTCCCTTATGCGTAGGAGCAACACCGAGAATATACTGTGAAATGTTAACAAAAGTCCATGCGGCTGTACCGGTTAACCAGCTGTTCTTGGCTTCGCCGAAGAATTTGGCATCTGCACCGGCAACCATCTGTGAATATACATATGGTTCAGTTCTGTGAACTTCACTGAATTCTTCACAATATGCAGGACATGTCTTCTGATAAATCTCGAATGCTCTGTCGCCACGGCCAAGTACTGTTTCGGCGCATGATACCCATGGGTTATTATGACAGAAGATACCGGCATTCTCCTTGTATCCAGGTGGATAAGAGGTAACCTCGCCAAGCTCAACATGATATTTGGTATAAGCCGGCTGAAGAATCATTACGCCATACTTTGTATCAAGTTTTTCTTTGACAGAGTCAAGAGCTTTCTTAGCAAGACCTTCTTTAACACCGATTCCGGCAAGCACGCAGAAGCCCTGTGGTTCGATAAAAATCTGGCCTTCTTCACATTCTTTGGAACCAACTTTGTGGCTGTATGCATCATATGCACGAACAAACCAGTCACCGTCCCAGCCGTCTTTAAGAACTGCAGCATACATCTTATCAACTTCTTCAAGAGCACGCTTAGCTTCAGCATCGTCTCCGAGAAGTTCACATAATTCAGCATATTCCTTGCCGTATTTAACGAACATTCCGGCAATAAATACTGATTCTGCAACAGGACCTTCAGAAGGACCGAATGTCTGGAACGATTCACCCGGATGCTCTGAGAAGCAGTTAAGGTTAAGGCAGTCATTCCAATCGGCGCGGCCGATAAGAGGAAGATCGTGAGGACCTTTGTGGTTAACAATATAATCGAATGAACGCTTAAGATGTGTCATAAGCGGTTTAGCCTTAGAATCATCATTGTCGAAAGGAACCATCTCGTTAAGGATTGAGATATCACCACTTTCTTTGATATATGCACTCGTACCTGCAATAAGCCAAAGCGGGTCGTCGTTAAATCCGCTTCCGATATCGGAGTTGCCCTTCTTGGTAAGCGGCTGATACTGATGGTAAGCACTTCCGTCTTCAAACTGTGTAGATGCGATGTCGATGATTCTCTGTCTTGCACGTTCAGGAATAAGGTGAACGAAACCGAGAAGATCCTGACAGGAATCTCTGAATCCCATTCCACGGCCGATGCCAGATTCATAATAAGAAGCGGAACGGCTCATATTAAATGTTACCATACACTGATACTGGTTCCAGATGTTAACCATACGGTTAACCCTGTCATTGGATGAATGAACAGTGTATTTGGAAAGAAGATTATCCCAATATGCATTAAGTTCGGCAAATGCCTTGTCAACGTCAGCATCTGTCTGATATTTGGAAAGGAGAGCCTTGGCAGGCTTCTTATTGACTACGTTAGGAGCTTCCCACTTGTCATCAACCGGGTTCTCTATGTATGCAAGAACGAAAATAAATGACTTGCTTTCGCCCGGATTAAGCTTAATGTTAAGCTGGTGGCTTGCGATAGGAGACCAACCGCTTGCCATTGAGTTGGTGCAGGCACCGCCAGTAACGGCATCAGGGGTGTCGGCGCCGTTATAAAGTCCTATAAAACTGTCTCTTGCGGTATCAAATCCGTCAATAGGTGCATTAACCGAGTAAATAGCGTAATGATTACGTCTCTCACGGTATTCTGTCTTGTGGTAGATTGTAGAACCGTCAACCTCAACCTCGCCGGTGCTTAAGTTACGCTGGAAGTTACGTGAATCATCATCTGCGTTCCAGAGACACCATTCAACGTATGAAAATACCTGAAAATCCTTAACTTCGGATGACTTATTGGTAAGTACAAGTCTGGTAACTTCACAGTTATCATTCATAGGAACGAACGCGAGAACAGATGCCTCTATGCCGTTCTTTGAAGATGTGAACTTACTGTAACCCATTCCGTGACGGCACTCATATGAATCGAGCTCCGTCTTGGTAGGCTTCCAGCCCGGATTCCAGATGGTGCTTCCGTCTTTAATGTAAAAATACTTGCCGTTGATGTCGTTAGGTACATCGTTATAACGGTAACGTGTAAGACGAAGCAGCTTGGCATCCTTGTAGAATGTGTATCCGCCACAAGTGTTGGACATAAGAGTGAAGAACTCTTTGGAACCAAGGTAGTTAATCCATGGCAAAGGGGTCTTCGGTGTGGTGATGACATATTCCTTATTGGAATCGTCAAAAAAACCGTACTTCATAAAAATTGTTCCTCCTAAAATAAAATATCCCGTTCTCAGGGCAACCGAAATCGTTTTCGGTAATTGACCTTATAAAACAACTATATTATAGCAAAAACATAACTGAAATACAAGGCATTTGTGCACATATAAGGAGGGAAATAATGAAAAGTTGATGAAAAAAAAGGCGGTTGGTATTGCTTTTTACATAAATATGTTATATGATTTAAGTACGAAAACGATTTAGTAAATGGAGACACATTATGGCAAATACTTTTCATGCAGATAATCCGCTTAACAGATTCCTTTATAAATTCGGAACGATGATACTTATCAACATATATTTTCTGCTTTGCTGCCTGCCGGTAATCACGATAGGCGCATCATTCACTGCAGCGAATACGGTATGCTATAAGATGCATGAAGAACCGGATGTCAAAGTTACATCAACTTTTTTTAAGACATTCGGTAAGAATTTCATTGATTCGACGCTTGTGTGGATAATACTTGCGGGAATAATGTCATTTGCGGTGTTTACATTTATTAAGAATGCACAGACGGGCGGCACGGCGGCGGTAGTGATATGTGCTGTATGTGTGATCGTTGTTATAATTGCGATGTCGGGCGCAAGCTTTATTTTTATGATAATAGGAAGATATGATAATCCGATACAGACACAGATTGCCAACGCATATAAGATTGGAATTTCACATCTTTCATGGTGCATAATAATATGGCTTATGTGGGGCGTGCCGATAGCAGTGTTTGCTTCTTTTCCGGTGCTTTTGCAATATCTGGGATGGATATGGCTGATTGTCGGAGTGGCACTTTTAATATATGCAACAACGGGAATATACCGCAAGATTTTCAGAAAGATAGAGACCAAGGAATAATTTAAGAAATGGAGAGCGTATGATATCAATCAAAGACGTGGCGGCGGCATGCGGAGTGTCGATTTCCACGGTAAGTAAGGCGCTTAATGACCATAAGGATGTAAGTCAGAGCAAAAAGGAATATATCAGACAGAAAGCGAAGGAAATGGGGTATTCTCCGAATTCATCCGCGAGGACACTCAAGACAAACAGAAGCCACAATATCGGTGTATTGTTTGTTGATGGGGCACAGAGCGGACTCACGCACGATTATTTTGCGAGCGTTCTTGACAGCGTGAAGTCGACAGCGGAAAGCAGAGGATATGATCTTACATTTATCATATCCGACAGGGGTGGCTCACGCAGGATGACATATCTTGAGCACAGCAGATACCGCGGGGTGGATGGTGTTGTAATTGCGTGCGTTAATTTCGTGGAACCGGAAGTCGTGGAACTTATGCAGAGCAGCATACCTACGGTCACGATAGATTATACTTTTAATAAGACTATAGCAGTGTTATCTAACAATATGGAAGGAATGTCGGCATTGACGCAATATGCGGTAGATATGGGACATCGCAGAATAGCCTATCTGTACGGCGAAGATTCCGTCGTAACATCTAACCGCTTGTCGGGATTCTACATTACAATGGAGAAAAACGGAATCAAACCGCGCGATGAATATATTATGGAAGTTAAATACCGTAATATCGAAACTGCGGAGAAAGCAACAAGAAAGCTTCTTGACCTTAAGGAACCTCCGACATGCATATTATATCCTGATGATTTTGCCGCATTTGGCGGAATCAATGTTATGCGTGAAAAAGGACTCAGAATACCGGAAGATATATCGATTGCCGGATATGATGGAATTCCTATATCGCGCATGATGGAACCGAGACTTACCACGATTATACAGGATACCAGACTGATTGGCAAGAAAGCGGCGGAGAAGCTGATCAGCCTGATAGAGAAACCCAGAACGACAATTATAGATCAGGTTGTTATAGACGCAACACTTTGTCCGGGAGAGACAATTAAGAAGATAAATTGACAGAATCACAAGGCAGACATTAAGGCCTTGTGATTTTTTTTGTGCAAGATGTGTATAAGAGGGATGCTTTCGTGAAAAAACGATTGAAATCTCGAATATAATCTTACAAAAATACGAAAACGATTTCGAAAACAAAAGCTCTGAAAACCTTGAAAATAGGGCGCTTTCGCGCTTCTCCGCGAATTATATGTGCTGCGTTTTCGTAAACGTTAGACATAATTTACAAAAAAATGAAAAAAATGGTTGCAATTATAGACAAAGTGGCGTATTATCAAGATACGAAAACGATTTAGTGATGTTAAATCGTTCGAAGAAAAGAGCAAAGGTTGATGTCTTTAAGACATCGGAATGGAGGAGCAATGAGAAAATTTAAAAGAGCTATGGCTTTAACATTAGTAACAGCTATGGCAGCAGCATCGTTCGTTGGATGTAGCAAGAACTCAAGTTCAGGTCCAGCAGCAGCTAACAACGCGACGAAAGAAGTAGTAACAGATGCAAGCGGCAAAGAGGTTCCTTTGAGAGACCAGATCGCAGCGAAGAAGTATGACAGCGAAGGAAAGGTTCTTAACATCTATGTATGGAATGATGAGTTCATCAACCGTGTTGCGGATCACTTCCCGGGATATGAGAAGGTAGATGCTACCAACGGTAAGATTGGCGATGTATCTGTTAAGTTCACAAAGGTTGACAACCAGGATAACAAATATCAGACCAATCTTGACCAGACTCTTCAGGACAACGGAGATAACCAGGAGAATGCTGATGCAGACAAGAAGATTGATATTTTCCTTGTAGAAGCAGACTATGCACTCAAATATGTAAACAGCAAATACACAACGAAGCTTGCTGACCTCGGAATCACAGATGCAGACCTTCCTAACCAGTATCAGTATACTAAGGACGCTGTAACAGATTCAGAAGGAAACCTTAAAGGTATTTCATGGCAGGGATGCCCTGGACTCCTTATCTACAGAAGAGACATTGCTAAGGAAGTTCTCGGAACAGATGATCCTGCAGAAGTTCAGAAGTCAGTTGCAGACTGGGATAAATTCGCAGATACAGCTAAGATGATGGCTGCCAAGAACTACAAGATGACATCTTCAGTAAATGATACATACCGTGTATTCTCCAACAACGTAACATCTAAGTGGGTTGATGAGAACAACGTAATCAATGTAGATGACAATATCAAGAAATGGGTTGATATGTCTAAGGCAATGGTAGATGCTAAGCAGACAGATACACATGCACTCTGGTCAGATGACTGGGCTAAGGGATTCTATGAGACAGGTAATGTATTCTGCTACTTTGGACCGGCTTGGTTAATCGACTTCTCAATGCACTGTGATGAAAAAGGCAGCGTTGGTTATGACGGAGGATGGGCTGTTACAGAAGGACCACAGGGCTTCTTCTGGGGCGGTACTTGGATCTGCGCAGCAGCAGGTACAGATAACCAGGAACTCGTTAAAGACCTTATGCTTTGCCTCACAACAGATGAAGAGACAATGACTCAGATCGTTGAGAAAGATCATGACTTCGTTAATAACTCAAAGGTTATGGAAGCTAAGGCTACTGATAGCTCATTTGGTGATAAGTATCTTTCAAACCAGAACCCGGTTGGACTTTTCTGCAACGGAATCAAGACGGTAAGCCTTGCTAACATCTCAGGTTACGATCAGGGATGTAACGAAGAGTTCCAGAACGCTATGAAGGATTACTTCGATGGTAACTACAAGACATATGAAGATGCACTTGATGCATTCTATACCAAAGTTATTGTTAAGTATCCGGAACTTAAGAAACCAGAATAAATAACAGCTTGACTTTATGACATGCCTGCTCTTATGGGCAGGCATGTTTTTTACAAAAATACCGTATATAGAAAATTTATAAAAATAAGAAATTAGGAGTGAGGATATGGCACAGAATCAAGCGAGTGTTGCTCCTATGGGAAAGGGCAAGAAAAGCAAGGTAGTCCGCTACAACAAATGGGGATACATATTTTTAATCCCGTTTATTGCAGTCTTTCTTGTGTTCAACCTGATTCCGTTGATAAGCACATTTTACAACAGTTTCTTTGAAAATTATATGGCCCAGCTTAATCATGTTGGTCCTAACTTTGTAGGATTTCAGAACTACAAAACACTTTTTGCAGGCGGTAAGATCTGGCAGTATGCAGGAAATACCGCAATAATGTGGGTAATGGGATTTATCCCGCAGATTATCGTATCGCTTCTCCTTGCACAGTGGTTCTCAGATACGAGACTCAGACTTAAGGGAAGTACATTTTTCAAGACAGTAATTTATATGCCTAACCTGATAATGGCATCGGCGTTTTCATTGTTGTTCTTCGCATTGTTCTCAGACGGCGGTCCTATTAACGACCTTCTGATAAAGATGCACATATTAGATGAACCGTTCAAGTTTTTCTCGAACAAGTGGGCTACAAGGAGCCTTGTAGCAACCATGAACTTCCTTATGTGGTTCGGTAACACAACGATTCTTCTTATGGCAGGTATCATGGGAATTGATGTATCGCTTTACGAAGCGGCAGAGGTTGACGGTGCTAATTCATGGCAGAGATTTACCAGAATTACACTCCCTCTTTTGAAACCAATTCTTATATATGTAGTGATTACCTCATTGATCGGTGGTATCCAGATGTTTGATGTACCTCAGATTTTGACAAACGGAACAGGTAATCCTACCGATACGACTATGACGATGATTATGTATTTGAACAAACACTTGTACAGCAAGAACTACGGTATGGGTGGTGCTATTTCGGTAGTACTCTTCTTACTTACGGGCGCATTAAGCCTTCTTGTTTACAATATCATGTATAGAAAGAAAGATAAGGAGGCATAAGGATATGAGCGAACCGGTTGGTGGAATTAAAAAAAGCACGTCAACACATGCAAGACGTGTGATAGCTTATATAGTATTGATAATTCTTTCGATTTTGTGCCTCTTTTGGTTTTATATACTTCTGATTTATTCTACCAGAAGTAACGGTGAAATACAGAAGGGAATAACATTTATTCCGAGTACGCATTTCGTAGAGAATTTTAAGAATCTTATTAACAGTTCACAGCCTGTATTCCAGGGCTTGAGGAACAGTTTGGTCATCGCATGTTCATCAGCATTGCTTTCGACGTATTTTTCAACATTGACTGCATATGCGATTCATGTATACGATTTCAAACTTAAGAAATTCATCTTTACATTCATTCTTATGATAATGATGGTTCCTACACAGGTAACCGTACTTGGTTTCATACAGTTGATGACTAAGATGAAGTTAATTAATAACTTTATACCGCTTATCGTACCTTCGATAGCAGCACCGGTAACATTCTATTACCTTAAACAGTATATGGAAAGCGCACTTCCGTTAGCTCTTATAGAGGCGGCGAGAATTGACGGTTCCGGTGAAATCAGAACTTTTAACACGATAGCACTTCCGCTTATGAAACCGGCAATTGCGGTTCAGGCAATATTTACTTTCGTAGGCAGTTGGAATAACTACTTCATACCGACATTCATACTCAAGAAAGAGAAGATGAAGACAATACCTATCATTATTGCACAGCTCCGTTCGTCGGATTACCTGAAATTTGATATGGGTCAGGTTTATATGATGATTGCGCTTTCTATTTTCCCTGTAATCATTGTATATCTCATCCTTTCAAAGAATATCGTTTCTGGTATTGCAATGGGTTCGGTTAAAGGTTAATAATTTAACAGTGTACATAGACACCGGTCGTTCCGTAAAGGACGGCCGGTTCCTTTTTTTATGCTGGTAAAAAAAGACCGGATGTGGTACAATAAATTCAAATCGTTTTTTATGGACAGGAGCGAATCATGAGAAGTATTTTTGGCAAAATCAAAGGACCGCTGAAGATATATCTGCGCTGGCCGGTGTATGGCGCAGTCTTTTTTGCTGTGGTTAATGCCATAATGTATTTCATTGACCTGCGTGCGGCAGTTGTATTTTCTGCGGCATTATTGATATATCTGGTGTTTTTGACTGTATTTATGATAACAAAGCACAATTTCTTTACCAGAAATATAATAGAGTTTGCGTCCGGTTATGCACAGATGCAGAAGCGGATGATGGACGATCTGATGGTGCCTTACGGCCTGCTTGATGAGAGCGGACATATTATATGGCTTAATAATGCTTTTACTGAAATTGTCAGCAAGGAAGACTATCATAAGGGACTGGCATCGATTTTCCCGGAGGTGGGAGAATTGGATTTTGCGGCAGGACTTGATAAGATGAATGAAGTCAGCCTTAAGTTCGGGGGCCGGGATTACAGACTTGTTATAGAATCAGTGGATATGAGTGGCATTGACATGGATGCCGGAATGGTTGACGCCGATGAGAATACCAGAATATATGCGATGTATCTTTTTGATGAGACTGAAATCAATGAGTGCCGTAAGGAACTGCATGATGAGAGATGCGTTGTAGGACTTATATATATAGATAATTATGATGAGGCACTGGAGAGCATAGATGAAGTCAGACGTTCTCTGTTAATTGCACTTGTTGACCGTAAGATTAACAAATATGTATCCGGCGGCAACGGAATCGTCAAGAAGCTTGAGAAGGACAAGTATCTGGTTGTATTCAGGTACAGATTCTTAGAGCAGTTGAGAGAAGACAGATTTTCCGTGCTTGAGGAAGTTAAGTCGGTCAACATCGGCAATGAGATGTCGGTTACTCTCAGTATAGGAATCGGTGCCATGAACGGAACATATCTTAAGAATTACGATATGGCAAGGGCTGCCATAGATCTTGCACTCGGACGTGGCGGCGACCAGGCGGTAGTCCGCGAGGGCAACAAGGTGACGTATTACGGCGGTAAGACCAATTCCGTTGAGAAAAATACGAGAGTTAAAGCGAGAGTCAAAGCCCATGCGCTCAGGGAACTTCTTGAGGGCACCGATAATGTTCTTATTATGGGACACAAGATAAGCGACGTCGATGCAGTCGGCGGAGCAGTCGGTATATATGCTGCGGCGAGAGCTTTTGATAAGAAAGCCAATATTGTACTTAATGAGATTACGACATCTTTACGGCCGATAGTTGACCTGTATAAGAACAGCTCGGATTATGATAAGGATTTATTCGTTAACAGTGAAGAAGCGCTTACCAAGGTTACAGCCAATACGCTGCTTGTGGTAGTGGATGTAAACCGAAAGGGTTATACGGAATGTCCGGAATTGATCGGAAAGTGCAAGACCACAGTCGTACTTGATCATCACCGTCAGGGCAGTGAGCCTATAGAAAATGCTACATTATCATATATAGAGCCGTATGCTTCATCCACATGCGAGATGGTGGCGGAAATTCTTCAATATATCTGTGACAATGTTAAGATAAAACCGATTGAAGCGGATACGATATATGCCGGTATTGTAATAGATACTAACAGCTTCAGCAATAAGGCCGGAGCGAGAACGTTTGAAGCGGCAGCATTTATAAGACGTAACGGAGCTGATATCATAAGAGTGCGTAAGCTCTTGAGAAGCGATATGACTGAATATAAGGCCAAGGCGGAGGCTGTAAGGCATGCTGAGGTTTACCGGGACTGTTTTGCGATATCCATATGTCCAAGCGCCGGTTTACAGAGTCCGACTATTGTGGGTGCGCAGGCGGCGAATGAGCTTTTGAATATTTCGGGAATTAAGGCATCAATAGTATTTACACTTTATAATGATGAGATATATATCAGTGCGAGGTCAATTGACGAGGTCAATGTACAGCTTATTATGGAACGTCTCGGAGGCGGAGGACATATGACAATCGCCGGAGCACAGCTGAAAGGAATGGATCTTGAAGAAGCGATTGACCTTGTTAAGAAGACACTTGATGAGATGATACAGGAGGGCGCAATCTAATGAAAATTATTTTATTACAGGATGTAAAGGCACTTGGCAAGAAAGGACAGACCGTGGATGTCAGTGACGGATATGCACGTAACTTCATACTTCCGAAGAAATTAGGCGTTGAAGCCAATGCGGAAAATATGAATAATCTTAAGCTCCAGAAGGCACACGATGATAAAGTGGCCAAAGAGCAGCTTGAGGCAGCTAAGGAACTTGCCGGAAAGATAGAGACACTTAAAGTGGAGGTTTCCATTAAGTCAGGTAAAGACGGAAGGACATTCGGTTCTATTTCGTCCAAGGAAATCGCTACGGAGCTTAAAGCACAGCACGGCATTGAGATTGACAAGAAGAAAATTGTGCTTGATGAGCCTATAAGATGCGTGGGAACGTCAATTGTATCAGTCAGACTGCACCGCGATGTAACAGCGAAACTTAATGTACATGTCAGTGAGGCATAGGAAAAATGGATGAAGTGCTCATTAAGCGCATTTTGCCACATAGTGATGAAGCTGAACAGGCGGTAATAGCATCCATGCTTATGGACAAGGATGCTGTAGTTACGGCGGTTGATATGCTTGAGAAAGATGATTTCTATTCGACCAGATACGGAATACTTTTTGAAGCGATGGATCAATTGTCCAAGGAAGGTAAACCGGCAGACCTCATACAGGTTCAGGACAGAGTCCGCCAGAACGGAGCTCCGCCTGAGGTATCGGGAATGGAATTCCTAAGAGAGATACTCTCGTCCGTGCCGACATCAGCGAACATAAGGCATTATGCAGAGATTGTCAAAAATAAATCAATTCTGCGCAGGCTTATCAAAACGGCGCAGACAATAGAAAATGAATGTTACGAAAGTAAGGATAATATAGAAAATATTCTCTATAATGCAGAGAAAAATATTACCGATGTGACCCAGAGCGGCAGCAGTGAAGAAATACAGCCGATAAGCGAGGTTGTAATCGAAGCGCTTGACAGAATGCAGGCTGCGGCGAAGGCGGGTGGTAAAATAACCGGTATAGCGACCGGTTTTACAGATCTGGATTATAAGATGGCCGGACTGCAGAATTCAGACCTTGTTCTTGTCGCAGCCAGACCTTCCATGGGAAAGACAGCATTTGTACTTAATATTGCACAGTATGTATCTGTCAAACATAATACAACGACGGCAATATTCAGTTTGGAAATGTCAAAGCTGCAGCTTGTTAACCGTATCATTTCGATGGAATCCAAAGTTGATTCCAAGAATATAAGAACCGGTAACCTTTCGCCGGCAGAATGGTCTAATATAGCAGAGGGTGCATCCAATGTCGGCATGTCACATATTATAATAGAAGATACACCGGGAATTTCTGTCGCGGAACTTAGAAGCAAATGCAGAAAGTTCAAGCGGGATAACAATCTTGGACTTATAATTATCGACTATATACAGCTTATGTCCGGCGGCGGAAAGAGTGAATCGAGACAGCAGGAAGTATCCGAGATATCGAGAGCACTTAAGGGTGTGGCAAGGGAACTTAATGTTCCGGTCATAGCGTTGTCACAGTTAAGCCGAAGTGTTGAGTCGAGACCGGATAAAAGACCGATGCTTTCGGACTTGCGAGAATCCGGAGCCATAGAGCAGGATGCCGATGTGGTTATGTTCATATACAGGGAAGATTACTATAAGAAAGATACGGACAGACCCGGCGTTGCAGAGATAATAATTGCAAAGCAGAGAAACGGCCCTACCGGAACGGTTGAACTGGGATGGATTGCCGATCTTACCAAGTTTGTTAATCTTGAACAGAGTAACAAGCGTAATGAAGACTTTTAATAAAGTATACCGTGGATGATTTTGATGTCGTCTGCGGTATTTTTTTGGCGAAATAAGAGATACGATTTATATTAGCGGAGGATTGACGTAATGTTATAATTAATGCGACCAAAACGATAAAGGGGTGAAAATTAATGGAAGAAAAAAGATACATAATTTCCGAGACGTCGGCAAAAACCGGACTTGAAGCGCATGTGCTGCGTTACTGGGAAGAAGAATTGGGACTGGTTATTCCGCGCAATGAACTCGGACACCGGTATTATACGGACGAGCATATTGCTCTGTTCTGTAAAATAAAAGCCATGAAGGACAAGGGGTATCAGCTGAAGGCAATCAAGGCTGAGCTGGCAGGAGAGGGCATCTCGTGTGAAAAGGCTGAAATCGGAGAAATAAGACAGACGGGCATGACGGCTGCAGCAGATAAGATGGAACAGTTCAAGGCCATAATAGGCGGCATTGTTACGGAAGCATTGCGCGAAAATAATGTGATAATGCAGGATGAATTGTCATATAAGGTCAGCGATAAAGTTATTAAGGAGATGGATTATCTTCTCAGGATGAAAGAGGATGCGGAAGAGGAACGTTATAAAAGACTTGACGAAACAATAAGAAATTGTCAGAAAAGTAATAAGGAGGCCGCCGCAGGAAGTGAAGAAAGAGGGCGGCGTAAGAAAAGAAAACATTTCGGTCTGTGAAGGCTGTATACATAGAAAAACCGCCGGCGTAATATACACGCCGGCGGTTTAGTGTTGCTATGAATTATTCTGCTGAAATAGCGCCTACCGGACAAGCAGCTTCACATGCTCCGCATGAAAGACATGCGTCCTTGTCGATTTCATAGTGTGCATCGCCCTGAGCGATTGCTCCTGCAGGACATCCGCCTGCGCATGTACCACAGCTGATGCAGCTATCTGAAATAACATATGCCATAATAAATTACCTCCTAAAGTATTAAGTATAGAATATCTTGATTATATACCAGAATTGTCAATAAGACAATAGTTAAAACTTAGAAAAAAATTTTATTTTTCTCATTAAAGAAGTGAAAGTGCTTGAATGTATTTTAGACATATTATATAATCATATTGTCTTGCAAAAAGGGGAATACTTTCACAGGACATATTCATTACAGGAGGAAATTTAACATGGCAAAGATTTCAAAAGACATGATTATTCATGATATTCTTCAGGTTGACCCGAACCTTGCCGGAGTTCTTATGGCATCGGGAATGCATTGTATAGGATGCCCTGCTTCACAGGGAGAATCACTTGAGGAGGCAGCTATGGTTCACGGATTGAATCCGGACGAGCTTGAGGCCAGCCTTAATGAGTATCTTGCAGCTAAAGAAGCAGCTAACTAGGATTTGGGACTCTCCCGGGAACAGAGGTATGCAACCGGGGGAGTTATTATTTTAAATATGTATAAGAAATTTTTTATAGGAACACGAGGAGTCGGAGTTCAGGCGGACGGCAGGGGTGAACTGGGAACGTTTGCATGGACTGTGGCTTCGGGAATAGTATATTCGCTGCAGTCTCTTTTGTTTCTGATAGTTATCACGCATATCCTCGATGATGAGGCGGCCGGAATATATAATGCCGGAATGGTTGTTGCGCAGATGATGCTTACGGTAGGCAAGTATTCGGTCCGTAATTATCAGGTGTCGGACGTAAGAGAACAGTATTCGTTTGCTGATTATTTTACTTTCAGGCTTATTACATGCATGGCAGCCATGATTGTAATGTTCATATGGATTGCCGTCAAAGGATACACCGGCGGAATTGCGATTGTTGCAGCGAGCCTTACGGTATATAAGATGGCGGAATGCCTGTCAGACGTATTCGAAGGATTATACCAGCAGAAGTTCAGATTTGATGTCAGCGGTAAGAGCCAGTTCGTCAAAGATCTGACAATGATAATAGTATATATAGGAATGCTTGTGATCACGAGGGATGTTGTAATATCATCCGTTGTGCTTGCAGCCGTATCGATACTTCTTATTGTAGTGATTGATTTTCCGCTTACCAAATATTTTGGCAGGCTGGGAGTACACTTTAATATGAAGGCTGTAAAGGGACTTACAATAGCATGTTTTGCCTTATTTGTCAGTTCTTTCCTGTGTGCGTATATTCACAGCGCGCCGAAGCTTGCGATAGAGCAGTATTTTGGCCGCGGAAGTAAATACGTTGATTTCAATGCACTGTTTATGCCGACATTTGTGGTTGACCTGCTTGCGGGATTTACTATGCGAATGTGGATCACGAAGATGGCGGTCTGTCATGACCAGGGAGATACGAAGACACTTAATAAGCTTATAATAAAGCAGATGGGCGTAATCGCATTTATCACTGTTGTCAGTATGCTTGTAATGTATTTTGCGGGAGGCTGGGCGCTGTCACTGCTGTATGGCAGGGATCTGCACGGCTATGAATGGAGTAATGCACTGCTGATGCTTGCGGGCGGAATGGTTGCGGTGTATACACTTTTTGAAAACGTAATCATTATATACAGACACCAGCATTTCAGTATAGTTATCAATATTGTGTCTGCTGTTGCAACAGTTATAATCATGCCGCTTTTTACCAGAAGTGGAGGAGTGCTCGGAGCGACACTGGCATACCTTGCAGCCAATACAATCCGTGCAATCGGATATATAGCGTGTGCATTATATTACATGAATAAGGATAAGAAAAATAATCAGAAAATCCCTGCCCGGAATTAATATAAAGAATTCCTGAGCAGGGATTTTATTACATAACGATAAATACAACGAAATATGCTGCGTAGCATAAAAGCATTATTATGCCGCCGAGTCTGGTGAGCTTTTTGCGCCTGATGACACATAAGAAGAGCAGAAGCATTACAAACATTGCCATGATGTTATCTACGATAAAATCGTTGACATATGCTATCGGGGTTATAACAGCTGTGACGCCGAGTACAAATAATATATTGAAAATGTTGCTTCCGACAATATTGCCGATGGCGATATCTGCGTTGTGCTTATATGAAGCGACTACCGAGGTGACAAGTTCCGGAAGTGATGTTCCGAAAGCCACTATCGTAAGACCGATGAGCCTCTCACTCATTCCGAAAAATTTGGCGATTGAAGTGGCAGCATTGACAGTAAGCTGGCTTCCTCCGACGATTCCGGCACCGCCCAGAATTATGAATAAAATCATTTTCCAGACAGGCATTTTCTTGATGACGGTTTCTTCTACGGCATCCGGCTGCTTCTTGGAAATGATAACCAGATATACCATGAAGGCCGCCATAAAAAGAAGGAATATTACTCCGTCTACACGGCTTAATTTGTTGCCCATGATACCAAGTCCGAGCAAGAGTCCCGTGATAACAAAAACAAATGGTATTTCATATTTCAATGTGTTTTTCTGAATCGAAAGCGGTGCAATAACGGATGCAATACCCAGGATAAGCAGCACATTCAGAATATTGCTTCCAAGCACATTGCTTATGGAGAGGTCGGGACTGCCCTTGATGCCGGCGGTTATGCTGACGGCAGCCTCCGGAGCACTGGTTCCGAAAGCAACAATTGTGAGACCTATTACTATCTGCGGGATACCTATTTTATCCGCAAGTGAGGACGAACCGTCCACGAAAATATCCGCTCCCTTCATAAGGAGCACAAATCCTACGATAAGAAGCAGGAAACTGACCGGTAATGGCATGATTAACATATCCTTTCTTAAAAAAGTTTGATTCCGAAATATTCAAGCAGAATTTTGATGCCAAGCAGAATAAGAATGATACCGCCGGCAAATTCAGCTTTATTTTTATAGCGGGCACCGAAGACGTTGCCGACCTTGACGCCGCATATTGATATTATAAACGTACACAGTCCTATAATCAATACCGCAATGAAAGTATTAAGAAGTTCGCCGGCTCTGATTATAGTGACAGGGATGCAGGCGAATGTTATACCGACGGCGAGTGCGTCTATGCTCGTAGCGACAGCCATCACAAGCATGGTTTTAAATCCGAAGGCTGCGCTTGTTTCCTCTTTTTCCTCTTTGGAAAATGTTTCACGTATCATATTAACACCGATAAGAGTAAGAAGTGCAAATGCAATCCACGGTGTAATATTGGTAATGAGTCCGACGAAACGTGAGCCGAGCAGATAGCCAATCATAGGCATAAGTGCCTGAAATCCTCCAAACCATGCGCCGACAATAAGCATATGGCTTGCTTTGAGCTGTTTTGTTGCGAGCCCCTTGCAGATGGATACGGCAAATGCATCCATGGACAAGCCGACAGCCAGCAACAAAAGTGTTGCTAAATCCATAGTAGGTTCCTTTCTCGTATAAAGTATATAAAGGAATAAAATATAAATGAGACAGCCGCGTACGCTGTCTCATTATAATATAAAAATAAAAAAGAGGGGGAGATCAATGAAAAAGATTCTATGATAAAATCGGTATGTGACCGAAAACCATATAGCTCTTTAACAATTCATAGTATAGATACCCATTATGGATAAAAAATGGATAAATTATGAACAAATTGAAACAAGTTCATAAATTATGTGTTAATAAACTCCCTTTTAACACTCTTCAGCTATCTTATAAAGCAATTTTTCGGTATCATCCCATCCAAGACAAGGGTCGGTGATGGATTTACCGTAAACCATATCAGAGCAGATCTTCTGGTTGCCTTCTTCGAGGTAACTTTCGATCATTACACCTTTGACAAGTTTGTGGAAATCAGAATTATAGCGGCGGCTGTGAAGAACCTCGCTTGTAATTCTTATCTGTTCCTTGAACTTCTTGTTGGAATTAGAGTGGTTGGCATCGATAATTGCGGCCGGATTCTTGAGATTCTTAGCCATATACTGTTCATAAAGTCTCTCAAGATCTTCATAATGGTAATTCGGAATGCAAATGCCGTATTTGTTGACACCGCCACGTAATATGACATGTGCAAGGTCATTGCCGGTAGTGTTGACGCTGTAACCACGGTAGATAAATTCATGTGCGCTCTGCGCCGCAACTACGGAGTTAAGCATTACACCAAAGTCACCGCTGGTAGGATTCTTCATTCCTATTGGGATGTCCATACCGCTGGCTGTGAGCCTGTGCTGCTGATCCTCAACTGAACGTGCACCGATTGCTTCATATGAGAGAACATCATCAAGGTAGCTTCTGTTCTCCGGGTAAAGCATTTCATCGGCACAGGTAAGACCGCTCACGTCAATAGCGTCGATATGCATTTTTCGGATGGATGCAATTCCGGCATAGAGATCCGGCTCTTTGTTAGGGTCCGGCTGATGCAGCATTCCCTTGTATCCTTCGCCGGTTGTACGAGGCTTGTTGGTGTAAATTCTTGGGATAATGAGAAGACGATCCTTGGTCTTTTCGTTAACCTTTGCGAGTCTGCTTACATATTCGCAGACAGCATCTTCGCGGTCCGCAGAACATGGTCCTATAATAACGATAAATTTATCCGATACACCCGTGAAAACATCGCGGATTTCTTTGTCACGTTCTTTCTTAAGTGCAGCCAGAGCGGCACTCATAGGTATTTCCTGTTTTAAAACTTCCGGGTCCGGAAGTTTCTTGAAAAATTTCATTGCCATAATTATGTTCCTCTTCCTGATTCTGTATTTGACATTCGCTAGTGTAGCACTTTAAACCGCTAAAGTCAACTGTTTTTTCCCTTTTTATTTAGAAAGTTTATAAAAAATAAAGAAATTTGACATATATTATTCATACGGTAAAATTATAATACATATTAATCATAAAATAAAGCAGGAGATGCATGAAATGGGAAAGATAATCGGAATAGATCTGGGAACCACAAACAGTTGTGTTGCTGTAATAGAAGGCGGACAGCCGACAGTTATAGTGAATGCGGAAGGAGCGCGGACGACACCGTCGGTTGTTGCTTTTTCCAAGAAGGGGGAGAGGCTTGTCGGTGAGCCTGCCAAACGTCAGGCGGTAACCAATGCGGACAGGACAATATCCTCCATTAAAAGACATATGGGCACTGACTACCGGGTTTCAATAGATCGTAAGAAATACACACCGCAGGAGATATCAGCTTTTATACTTATGAAACTTAAGAAGGACGCGGAGAATTATCTCGGAGAACGTGTGACGGAAGCTGTTATAACAGTACCTGCATATTTCAGCGATGCGCAGCGTCAGGCCACCAAAGATGCCGGTAAAATTGCCGGACTCAAGGTGGAACGTATCATTAATGAACCTACTGCCGCAGCACTTGCATACGGACTTGATAACGGCGACCCCCAAAAAATCCTTGTATATGATCTTGGTGGGGGAACATTTGATGTATCAGTTATAGAAATAGGGGACAAGGTTATCGAGGTTCTGGCAACTTCCGGGGATAACCATCTTGGCGGGGATGATTTTGATGACAGACTTGTTTCATATCTTGTGAGTGAATTTAAACGCACAGAAGGTGTGGACATAAGTAAGGATAAGATGGCAATGCAGAGAGTCCGGGAAGAAGCTGAGAAAGCTAAGAAAGAACTTTCGTCCGCAGCAACTACTAATGTCAATCTTCCGTTTATTGTGACAACCAAGTCTGGCGCAAAGCATATGGATATCACCGTCACAAGAGCCAAGTTTGAGGAATTGACGGCCGATCTTGTCGACCGCACAGCGGGTCCTGTTATGACAGCGCTTTCAGATGCGGGAATCAATAAGAGCGAGCTTAATAAAGTCCTTCTGGTTGGTGGTTCCACGAGGATTCCGGCAGTCCGGGAGAAAGTGCGCATGCTTACGGGTCTCGAACCGAGTAAAAATATGAATCCTGACGAATGTGTTGCACTCGGAGCATCGATACAGGGAGGAAAGCTTTCCGGGGATTCGGCAGCGGCATCGGAGCTTCTGCTTCTGGATGTGACACCGCTCACACTTTCGATAGAGACAGTCGGAGGCGTTGCGACAAGACTTATAGATCGTAATTCGACCATTCCGTGCCGTAAGAGCCAGGTGTTTTCAACAGCCATGAATTTCCAGACATCTGTTGAGATTAAAGTCCTTCAGGGAGAACGCCAGTTTGCAAGGGACAATAAGCTCCTCGGAACATTCAGGCTTAACGGAATCAGACGTGCACCGGCCGGAGTGCCGCAGATAGAGGTAACTTTTGATATTGATGCGAATGGTATTGTCAACGTTTCGGCAAGGGATCTGGAGACGGGAAGAGAACAGGGCATTACGATTACAACAAGTTCCAATCTTTCAGATGCAGAGATTGAGAAAGCGATGCGGGAAGCTGCGGAATATGAGGAAAGCGACGGAACGAGAATGGAGGCTTTTGAGGCGATTAACGATGCCAGAGCAGCCATAGATGATGCGCAGATCAAACTCAGGGAAAACCGCAAGACAATTGATAAGAATACCAAACAGCAGGTTAAGGCGGATGTGGATTATGTGTCCAGACTTATCAGAAGAGCTACGCCTGAGAAAATGTCGGAAGCAGATATAGCTGAACTTAAATCAGCAATCGACAGACTCAAGAATTCTGTCTCAACGATTTAATATTGTCATTGACGGAACATACCGGTTACGTTTATAATTAGAGTATAAATTAAGCGGAGGATGATAAACGCAGCCCTTCGCTTATTATTTATTTCAGGAGGCTGAAGATATGGACATGAAAGAGATTCTGGCGAAGTGTGACCACACACTTCTTAAGCAGACAGCCAGATGGAGCGAAATCAAGAAATTATGTGATGAGGGCATTGATAATGGATGTGCGTCGGTGTGTATTCCGCCGTCATATGTAAGGGATGCAGCAGATTATATAAGAGATAAGGAGACTATGCTTAAGATATGTACTGTCATAGGTTTTCCGAACGGTTATAATACCACGAAGATTAAGGTCATGGAGACCGAAGATGCCATTCTTAACGGTGCAGACGAGATAGATATGGTGATTAATCTCGGCTGGGTTAAAGACGGCAGATATGATGACATAATGGATGAGATTATAGCTGTCAAGGAAGCATGCCACGGAAGAATATTGAAGGTTATTGTTGAGACATGTCTCCTGTCACAGGAAGAGAAGATTCAGATGTGCGATGTTGTGACAAAGTCGGGTGCGGATTACATCAAGACATCAACAGGATTTTCCACAGATGGTGCGACACCTCAGGATATAGCACTTTTAAAGGCTAACGTAGGCAATAATGTGAAAATAAAAGCGGCCGGAGGTATCTCATCACTTGAGGATGCGGACCTTATGCTTAAGCTTGGAGCATCAAGGCTCGGAACCAGCCGTATAGTTCCACTGTTTAAGGAATTGGAATCGGGAAAAACCGAATAAGACACATAATGCCCGCCATCAGGCGGGCATTGGTTATTTCTACAATTCTTTAAGAACTTCAGGGTCAAATCTGTATTTTCTGTAATTCTTACCCTTGATATATAACTTGAGTTTGTTCTTATGAGCTGCCAGATATGCATTCGGATTATCATATATATCATTTAATACATAATCGTGCTTGCGCCTGCCGTGGAAATCTTCGTAGTGGCAATATAATACAAAAGGATGCCTGCCGTTCTCATCTGTGACAGATGTCTCGTAAACAACTCTGTCCACGTCAACATAGATGTATTTGCCGCCTTCCACGATCATATCCACATCACCCATGACATTGTGACGTATGATTAATCCGGCAAGCCCCGCAAGGAAAAATACGGCGCCCGATATCGTAAAAATAAGAGCAATCTGCGAACTTATTGCATAATTGATCGGAGTTTCATAGTCTTCTTTATCAAGATATATGGTTATGTGGTCTCCGACAGACGGCGTGTTGAAGGCATAGAGCTCTTTGTTTTTGAATTCAAGTCCGTCGTAAGTATAATCCACAAGCACTGTATCACCGACACCTGTAACCACGGCATCGGTTTTAAGATGAGTACGCTTTCCGTTAGCAACCCCTATGTGGCAGAAAGTGGCAATTCCGAGCCCGATAATTCCCACCAAAAGACAGAATATGAAAGAACCCTTGGGGATGATCCTTGCTTTTTCTTTCTGAATGTTATTGTCCCGGGTATTGGTATCCATAATAATAAATCTCCTGTTCCGACAACCTCACGGAAGTCTTATTATAATATAATGCAAGGTGAGCGTTCTTCCAGTCAGCGGCATCCGTTGTGATATCTGTATGATATATCGGTGACGGATAGTACAGCAGCTGAGGAAGTATTGCGTTCGGGTCATCAGATGAAGCCAGATACTCTGCGCGCGTCGTAAGTGCCGAATCATAATATCCGGCCTCTCCGTCCATAACGGAATAAACAGCATCCAGGCTCAGAGGCAGCCCGCTAAAATATGCCGAGCCGTCATCAGCTTCCGCAACACTTATAAGTCCGACACATCCTGCCGTAAACAGGATAAGCGATATGCTGAAAACAGCTGTAAACCTGCGCGGAATTTCACAGACAGAGGACAATCCCCTGACAAATGCGGTGTTTTCGAAGCGCTCATGTATCCAGCCCATGAGATATATAAGCGATATCGTCATAAAACCGTAATAGGCAAAATAAATAATATTCATCATGCGGTATGGCATATGAATTCCCTGTGCATAGAAGACCGGTGTGCCCTGTGCGCAATATACACAGTAGAAAAATATTATAGCAGCTGCCGGAAAGCGGAATTTAAGACCGCTTGATACGGCAATCCGGTAAAAAACAGGGAGCAGTGCAATCCACATAACAGCAACCGGGAAGGTGGTTGAATCCGCGATATTATATGCTCCGTATGCAAAGGAATAAACCAATGCCTTGAGAACTCCCGGGCCGGCACCGACAGATGCCTGGCGAATGGCATTGCCGGGAGCCATAACGCTTATTCCCAATGACACAAGCGAAAGGACGGTAATAACAGCAAGAATAATAAAAGATTTATCTTTATGCTTTATCTGCCATGCCGTAAGCAGTACCAGGATTATCGATGTAAAAAGTGCTGTCGCATAATTACCGCCTCCTATCATGAAAGCCAGAGGCATCGATAATACAGAACATATTACGCGAGCAGCGGTGTTCTCTGATTTGATAATGGTAATCACTGATGTAAAAAGAAAAAGCATCAGTGAAAAGAAAAACGTATAATAAATAGCACCATTATACCAGTAAAATGAATCCGACGGTTTGTATGTAAACTGTAATGCAGCGAAGGTAAGCACAGTACCTACGGCAACGGAAGCTGTCCGCCCTGCTTTAAACCAGCGTCGCAGAAGTGTATATATAAATAAAAACATTGATATAACAAAAGTTGTGATGAGAATGACGGGTGCAATTACATAATATTGTTCCCCGAAAATTCCCGGCTGCAGGCGCATAAGAAATATGGCGGCAAAATTGCCCTGCCAGTCATTGTATGTATCTTTCATTAAATCATAAGACTGTGAAATTACCGCACCTGCCGAATGCGTATCCTGCCATACAGCCGATGTCTCAACGCCGTAATAATAGTCATCGACACTCGGGTGAGCATACTGTCCGACATAGTATACAGGAATCAGCGACATAAGCAGGACTGCTGTTAAAATGATGTTAATTGTTTTTTTCTTCATAATAAAATAATAATATCATTGAACAACTTGAATTGCAATTAAGAAAGTAATGTGATAATCTTAAATTATTATAAAGAATCCGGGCGGGGTGCTGCATGAATAAAAAACTATATCTTGTTATACCATGTTACAATGAAGAAGAGGTTCTTCAGGACACGGCGGCCAAGTTAAAAAATAAAATGAGTGACATGATTGCAAGAGGTGTGATATCGCCGGAGAGCAGAATCATAATGGTAAATGACGGCTCAATGGACCTTACGTGGAGAATAATAGAGAAACTTCATGAGGAGGACAGCCTTTTCGGAGGTATAAATCTCACGCGTAACAGGGGACATCAGAATGCACTGCTTGGCGGGCTGATGACCGTTAAGGATGATGCGGACATGACGATAAGCCTTGATGCGGATCTTCAGGATGATATAGAAGTTCTTGAGACAATGGTCATGAAATATTACGAGGGATATGATGTCGTTTACGGAGTCAGGAACGACAGAAAGAAGGATTCTTTCTTCAAGAGGTTTACAGCCCAGACTTTTTACAAAATCACGAAAAATCTCGGCGGTGAACTCATATATAACCATGCGGATTTCAGGCTGATGAGCCGTCGGGCACTTGACGGACTTGCACAGTTTCGTGAGGTCAATTTATTTTTAAGGGGGATTGTTCCGTTAATCGGGTATCCTTCCGCAATAGTGGAATATGAACGTAAGGAAAGACTTGCCGGCAAGAGCAAATACCCGTTAAGCAAGATGATGAGCCTTGCGATAGAGGGAATAACTTCACTGAGCGTGAAGCCGATAAGAATAGTCACATTTCTCGGAGTGGCTGTTTTCATAGGAAGCATTATCATGCTTATCTATGTGCTGGTAAGCTATTTCAGCGGACATGTGGTTGCCGGCTGGTCAAGCATTCTTGTTTCGGTATGGGTGATTGGTGGAATCCTGCTTATCGCCATGGGCATCGTAGGCGAATATATAGGCAAAATATACCTGGAGACCAAGAACAGACCGCGTTATATAATCGAGCAATATCTTAATGACACCGGTGTCAGAACTGAGACTGAACAGGCATCGTCGAAGCAGTAATAGGAACAATAAGGCAGTTCATTTCATTGATAAGTGTGTCCAATATTGAAGGCAGCGCGGCAACAGTTTCATCGTGGCCGCTTCCGTCATGCATAAGCACGACACTGACATCTTTGTTCGTGACACCGTTAATGACATTCTGATATACCTTATCGCGGGTGATATTGCCGCTTCCGTCACCGGAGCTTACATTCCAGTCATAGTATGTCATGCCGAGTGATTCGATATAAGGAATGTAATCGCTTTTCATCCTTGAATCGGCAAAGCTTGTGGCGGAGCCTCCCGGGAAACGCCAGAACCGTGGCGGACGTCCGGTAAGTTCGGTGACATAGTTATACATATGGTCAGCATCGGCCTTAAATGCATCAAAAGACTCATAAATATTAGCGCGCGAATGGGTAAACGAATGTATTCCGAGGGTGTGTCCGCGGGATATTATATCATTATATTCGGTACGGGCAAAATCCTCCGACGGGGAATAATTGCCTACGACGAAGAAAGTAGCCTTGACATTATATTTATCAAGCGTGTCAAGTACGGTCGGTGTAAGTGTTCCCGAGCCGTCATCAAATGTGAGATATACTATCTTACGTCCGGAGGCCTGCGCTTTAGTTACGAGCGCACTGTAATAAGCATCACGCTCAGCTTCGCTGTCAACAACGGTGGCCGGCTCTGTCTCGGCGGCGGTTGTTTTTGGCACACCGGTAGCGGATTCCGTCTCGGATTCTGTGGAGACAGCCATGCCTGCGGTTTCTGCGGATGACTGCGTGGCAGTATCGGCTTTATCTTGTGTTCTGCCCTGGTTCGTCAATATTATCAATGCTGCGATAAGCAGAATGAGAACCACGGACAGAATTATTATAATTGAAATTTGTTTTTTATTATTTAATCTGCTCATGCTTCAATAATATAATTGAATCCGGGCAGTGTCAAATGAAAATAGTTACATTTAAAAAGAGGTAGAATTATGGACAGGACAAGAATGGACAAACAGTATGATTTTTTACGTGAAATAGATAAGGAAAAAAGCATTTTCCGCCAGACATATTTAGCTGACGGCAGCCGTAAAGAAAATGACGCGGAACATTCGTGGCATCTTGCGATGATGGCGATGCTTATGTGTGAGTATGCCAACGAACCGGTTGACAGACTTCATGTAATGGAAATGGTGCTGATACATGACCTTATTGAGATTGATGCCGGCGATACATACGCATATGATACGGCCGGAAATAAGACCAAAAGGGAGCGCGAACTTAAAGCGGCTGACAGGCTTTTTAACATTCTGCCAAAGGATCAGGCTGACAGATTGCGCGGATTGTGGGATGAATTTGAGGAAAATATAACACCCGAAGCCAGATTCGCCAACAGCCTTGATAAGATGCAGCCATTAATGTTAAACGATGCCTCGGGCGGCAAAAGCTGGACGGAACACGACGTGCATAACTCCCAGGTTTACAAACGTAATGAGAGGACGCATGAAGGTTCCGAAGCTATGTGGAAGTATTCGGATGAGCATTTTATTAAGCCTAACATAGGCAGGAGTCTCAAATAATAGAACTAAGACTCGTTGATTACCCTGCTTATGTATAAAAGCGAAATCGTGAATGTCAGATTGTACTGTAAGTAGTTGTGTGATATGATAAAAAAAGAATTGGTAAGGAGGGATGGAGTTTTGAATCATACTCATCCGTATATTGCGTCTTTGACCAGAGAACCGTTCCTTTTTTACGAGATGCGTTCTACCGCAAAGCTAATGGCAGAAGGAAATTCAGATGATGCGATTGTTAAAAAAATTGTAGAGCAGAATCTTTTCCAGTACCCAACGGAAAAATCTATCACACGCATGGCGAAAGCCTGTATCAAACGGCTTCATGCTCTGGAAGATGATTCTCTGGTTTCTGCGATTGCGTCACAGCCGACGGATGTGGCAAAACAGATTTGTCTGTATGCGTTGATGAAGCAAAGCCGACTGGTTTGGGAATTTATGCTTACAGTCATTGGCGAGAAGTACAGATTAAGGGACACGTCTTTTGGTAAGATAGATTTGAATACATTTTTTATGCGTTTGCAGGAACAGAATGATACCGTAGCTTCATGGAGCGATACTACAATAACAAAGTTAAAACAGATCATTGCCAGAGTGCTTGTCGAAACAGAATATCTCGACAATCCGGGGGCAAATCGTTTGAATCCGGTATGGCTGCATCCTGTTTTGGAGAATGCCATCAGAAGCAATGGCGACACGGCGATACTGCCATCGTTTAATTGTTTTTCTTAGGAGGTAGCCAATGAGTGACATAAAAGAACGCCTGGACAAAGTTCGGGCATTGATCCAGAAACCGGAGTTTCTGGAAGGCAAAGGACTCAGCAATGAGGTGAATATCAGAATCTTCTGTTATGAACCGGAGAATGAAATGGTTGTCCGCCATTTTGTGAATCAGCTGGAAATTGATCAGTCCTTAGAGTGTCATTTGATTATTTGTAATTTATATAAAACATTTCTCTCTATCTGCGATGATATGGACATCACAGATGCGATTCCCGATATGGAAGAAGCTGACGGAAGTGCTTATCTTCTGGAGCAGCTTAATTCTGCAATCGGCAATGGAGAGTTTATTGATAAAATCCAGTATGAGCCGCACGAACGGGGTGATGTGCTGATGCTGACAGGTGTAGGCGAGGTGTTCCCGTTTATGAGAATCCATACTTTACTGGAAGCCTTGCAACCGCATTTTTCGGATGTTCCGATTTTGGTTATGTATCCGGGTGAGTTTGATGGTCGTCATGTAAAACTGTTCAATCGTCTGACACCAAATGATTATTACCGGGCATTCAATGTTATAGATTAAGGGAGATAAAGCGATGAAGATTCAAGAAATGTTTGCGGATGACATCAACCGCAAAATCAATGGTGTTATTAAAGTTGACCAGGCTGCTGACGATGTGATTGAGCAGGAATTAAGTGAATATGTCATCACCAGAGAATTGAAGAAACACTTCATTACTTTTTTCAATTATTATGGAGATGCCTTTGACCAGCCTACCGCCGATATGGGCGTTTGGATTTCCGGTTTCTTTGGAAGTGGTAAATCTCACTTCTTAAAAATGCTTTCTTATCTTCTGGAAAATAAAGAGGTAAAAGGCATCCGTAGCGTAGAGCGTTTCCGTAAAAAGTTTGAGGATGATCCGGCAACCTTTATGCTGATTGACCGTGCCACAAAGGGACCGACGGAGACAATTCTGTTCAATATTGATATTGAAGGATTCAGCAATAAAGACAAGACGGCTGTTCTTCGTGTATTTGCCAAAATGTTCTACAACCATCTGGGATTTTACGGTGAGAACCTGAAAGTTGCCATGATGGAGCGTTATATTGACCAGCAGGGAAAGACAGATGAGTTCCGCAGAGTTTTTGAAGAAAAGAAGGGTAAGTCATGGCTGGAAATGCGCCGTGTATTTGCTTTCAATGGCAAGTTCATCATCCCGACATTGATGGAAGTTCTGGATATGAGTGAGGACGATGCCAAGGCGTGGTTCAATGATAAAACTGCAACAGAAATTTCTATCGCACAGCTTGTGGAAGATATGAAAGCCTATGTAGATACAAAGCCTGCTAACTTTCGTCTGCTGTTTATGATTGACGAGGTTGGCCAGTACGTTGGCACAGATACCGATATGCTTTTGAATCTCCAGTCTCTGACCGAAAAAATCGGAAGTGAGTGTGAAGGTAAGATTTGGGTTATCTGCACTGGACAGGAAGCCATTGATGAAATCATCAAAGTCCGTGCCGATGAGTTCTCCCGTATTCAGGCTCGTTTCAAGACAAGATTGAGCTTATCATCTTCCTCTGTGGACGAAGTCATCCAGAAACGTATTCTGAAAAAGAAACCGGAAGCAGTCAAAGAACTGGAAAGTGTCTATGAGCAGAATGATTCGGTTCTGCGCAACCTGTTCAGCTTCAGCGGATCTATTCTGGACATTAAAGGTTATTCCGGTCCGAGGGAATTTACGGAGAACTTCCCATTCGTGCCGTATCAGTTTATCATCATGCAGAAGGTATTTGCAGAAATCCGAAAACACGGAAATTCCGGCAAGCACCTGTCCGGTGGTGAGCGTTCTATGCTGTCCGGTTTCCAGGAAGCTGCACAAAAAATTCAGGAGAAGGATGAATACGCACTTGTTCCATTCTTCCGTTTTTATGATACCGTACATACTTTTCTGGATGGTTCAATCCGTCGTGTAATTGAGCGTTGTCAGAAAGCTGCCGACAACGGCGATGGCATCGAACAGCAGGATGTGGATGTGCTGAAACTTCTGTACTTGATTCGATATATTGATGATATTCCTTCTAATTTGGACAATATCGTTATCCTCATGGCAGACGATATTCGTGTAGATAAGATTATCATGCGTGAAGCAGTCCGTGGATGCCTTGACCGTCTGATGAGCCAGAACTATATCGGCAGAACCGGCGACACCTACAATTTCCTGACAGATGAAGAACAGGACATTCAGCGTGAAATCCGAGCTACCAATGTGGATACTGCCTCTATTGTGGAGCGTATCGCCCAGATGATTTACGGTGATGTTTTCACAACCAAGAAGTTTCGTTATGGAAAATATGACTTTGCGTTTGATCAGATGGTGGATGGCATTACGGTTGGTGTGGCAACAGGCGGTATGCGTCTGCGTTTCCTGACTATTGCTACCGATGCCATTGAAAAAACAGATTTCCGTCTGATGACAGAATCCAAAGGTAACGAAGCAATAGTTGTTCTGGCTGATACACCTTACTATGAATCTCTGGAATCAGCCATGAAGATTCGTAAATATGTAAAGCAGAGAAATGTAAGCCAGCTTCCAAAGAGTGTGCAGAAAATCATCAGCGATCAGCAGGACGAAGCCGGAAAATATGAGCTGAGTGCCATGACCGAATTGCAGAATGCAATCGAAGGGGCGCAGTTCTATGTAGACGGTGAACATCTGGAAATTAAAGCCGGAAATGCCAAGAGCAAGATTGACCAGTCTCTTGAATACCTGGTTGCCCATGTATATAGCAAGCTTGACCTGATTACAGATAATGCAGGCAGCGATGCAGATATTATTGCGATTCTGACAGGTGCGGTAACGGCACTTCCGGGTATGGAGCCGAACCGGGATGCTGCTTCTGCCATGGAAGAATATCTGGAAATGCAGGATGCGAAAAGGCTGCCGACTTCTATGGCAGATGTGCAAAGCAAATATAGTGCGATTCCGTATGGCTGGAAAGAAATCGACATTGCTGCGGTTGTGGCACAGCTGATTTATTCCCAGAAAGTAACCATCAAGTATGCAGGCAATACCATTCAACCGAATGACCCGAAACTGCCGGATATGCTCCGCAAAAAGAGTGAGATCGGTAAGACTTCCATCAGCAAGCGTAAAACCATTTCCGCCACGACGATGCGTGATGTAAAATCAATGCTCCGTGATTATTTCGATGTTATGGATGTACCGGAGGATGAAGATGGTCTGATTCGCTTTGTGACTGAGAGATTCGGCGAACAGCGTGATTACTATGCTTCTCTGGATGCCCGTTATGACGGACATAAATACCCGGATCATGCATTGGTACAGGAAGCCATTCATTTGATGGATGATGTACTTTCTCAGAAGAAAGACAATATTGCCCTGATTGAGGGTGTCCTGAAAAAAGAGGATGCTCTCTTTGAAAGCAAAGAAGCCATGAGCAACGGCATTGAAAACTTCTTCAAAACTCAGGTGACAGTATTCGATCAGGCAGTGCAGTTTGAAAAATCTCTGCATGATGATCTTGACCGTATTGCAGAAAATGAGGAAGCACATAAGGCACTGAATACCATTCGCATGATTACCATGGTTCAGACCGGAAGCAAGTTCAACTATAACCGGATTCGTGAATTGAATCCGTTGATGGATATGGTTCGCACTGCCCATGACAAGATGCTGGAAGAAAAACGTGCTGAGGTTCTGGAAACGGTTCGTCAGTGTATGGAAGCTACCCACACTGCTGCAAACGGCGATTCTAAGGCATCCCATTTGATTGAAAAATCAGACCAGTATTTCAGTCAGTGCAAGGAGAAAATCGCAGAATTAAAGAGTCTTGCCCTTCTGGATGCCATGTTCCTGCCAATGTGTCAGTATAAGGATGATACAGTCAGCAATATCGAGTCTGTTCTGGCTCCGCCTGCACCAAAGCCGCCAGTACAGCCGACACAGCCGGGAAAAGAAGCAGCTCCGGCAAAGAAGAAAGTGGTTCGTGCCTATAACCGACAGGTTGTATTCCAGGCAAAGACTTTACAGACGGATGCAGACATTGATGATTATGTAGAGAAGATTCGTTCTCAGCTGAAACAGTTGCTGAAGAATTGCGACGAGATCAAGCTGAATTAAGGAGGACTTATGAAAAATACGATAGACCATCCTAAAGTATTTATCTCTTATGCATGGGGATCGGAAGATTATAGGTTGAAAGTACGCTCTTTTGCAACAGACTTAATGGAGAATGGTATTGATGTTTTGTTAGATCAATGGTCTTTGAAAGAAGGAAATGATACATATGCATTTATGGAGCAGAGTGTAACAGATCAAACGATAACAAATGTATTAATACTACTTGATCCGATATATGAGGAAAAAGCTAATGGAAGGCATGGTGGAGTAGGAACAGAAACGCAGATTATTTCACCAGAAATTTACAACAAAGTTAAACAAGAGAAATTCTTACCTGTAATTTTTGAACGGGGAGAAAACGGCGAAATTCCAAAACCTCAGTACTTAAAGACGATGTTACATTTTGACCTGTCGCAGGAAGAAAAATATGATTCAGAATATCAGAGATTAGTAAAAAGGTTATATGGAATAGAAATAGTAGAGAAACCAGAATTAGGAAAGAAACCCGCATGGTTAGAAGAAAAATCTATTATTCCAACAAAAATACGCACAGGATATGAAACCTTAAAACAACAGAAATCAGATAATATAAAAAAAGATGAATTCAGGAATTATTTGATTATCATAAAAAATAAAATAGAGAATTTTAATAAGGACAAGCTTGGAGATAATATATCAGCGGACAAATATATAGAACTATATACTGATACAAAATTATATCGGGATGATTTTTTACATCTATTAAAGTATTCACTTTATGTTCCAGAAGCATATAAAATTATAGCATCTGTTATGGAAGAAATATGTGTGAAAATAAACGATAAAAGAGGATATGAAGGCGAAGTTGTGAGAACCTTGCTACATGAGATATTCATATATGTAGTGGCATTTTATTTGAAAAATAAAAATTCGGATGCAGTATCGTATATTTTGTCAAAAACATATTTTGTAAGTAAAAATGGATATAATGAAGATCAGAGCTTTAATGTTTTTTATGATAATAATGATAATTTTAATAGAGCTGTTTCAAAAAAAGACGGTAAAAATTATAGTTCTGGAACAGCGAGCTATTGGATTAATAACATTAATGTAGAAGTATGCAACAAAAATGAATTTGTTTTTGCTGATATCTTTTGTTATAATGCATCTATGTTCGTTGAAAATTATACGAATGAGTGGTTTTGGTTTCCGATAACATATATATATGGTGGAGTGGAATATGGGAACAGCTTTTTCAGGCAATTTGCGATTCGTTTAAAATCAAAGGAGCATTTACAAGAAGTAGCTAAGATAATGGGATTTTCAGATACAGAAGCATTTAAGAAGAAATATATTGAAATTGAGAAAAAAATGAAAGAAGGAATTTTTAGAGAATACCGATATAATAATGTGTTTGAAAGAGCACCAGTTGTATGTCAATATGTTAAATCGGAAGAACTGGGAATTAGAAATTAGTACAAAAATTTTAATAAAGGAAAATAAGTAGAGAGTAAATGGATAAGAGTGTAATTAAAAAATTTGCTGTCTGGGCAAGAACAGAGCTGATCGCCCGTGTTTCCCTAAAAGGTGTGGAATACGGTATCACGGAAGGCAACATGGAGGATGCCAGTGCGGACAGCGTTGGTGGCAAAGTCCTTACTGCCGATGAAAAGAAGCAACGTCAGGCTCTGATTGTCGAGATTAACGATAAAGGGTATAAGCAGGTCATGGAGGAGGTTGCCTACACTTGGTTTAACCGATTTTCTGCTTTGCGATTTATGGAAGTCAACGGCTATCTTCCTTCTCATGTGCGTGTATTCACGGACGAGGAAAACAACTTTAAGCCGCAGATTATAACCGAAGCCATTCATCTGGATTTGGATGGATTGGATATGGAAAAGGTCTATGAGCTGAAAGACGCCGAAAAGATCGAAGAACTCTATAAATATTTGCTGATCGTGCAGTGTAACGCTCTGAATAAGATTCTGCCGGGAATGTTCCAGAGGATTGCAGACTATACAGAACTTCTTCTTCCGGACAATATGCTCCGCGAAGGCAGTGTGATTCAGCAGATGATCGAGCTGATTCCGGAGGATGACTGGAAGGATGCTGTCCAGATCATCGGTTGGCTGTATCAGTATTATAACAGTGAGAAAAAAGACGATGTTTTTGCAGCGCTGAAAAAGAATGTGAAAATCACGAAAGAAAACATCCCTGCAGCAACCCAGCTTTTCACACCGGACTGGATTGTTCGTTACATGGTAGAGAACAGCCTTGGTCGTTTGTGGCTGGAGGGACACCCAGATGTCAAAGATCAGCTTCTGCCGACAGAGGAAGAACAGTCTGTTTATATGAAAGGAAACCGTGACCCGGAAGATACCAAATGGCATTACTATCTGGAAGAAGCTGAGCAGGAGCCGGAAGTGCAGGCGCAGCTTGCAGAGATCCGCAAGGAATACGCCGCCCTGACACCAGATCAGCTGAAAGTCATTGACCCATGCTCTGGTTCCGGTCATATTCTTGCGTATATGTTTGATGTGCTGATGAAGATTTATGAATCCTACGGATATACCACCCGTGAAGCGGTGGCAAGTATTGTAGAGAATAATCTTTATGGTCTGGATATTGATGACCGTGCGGCACAGCTGGCTTACTTTGCGGTAATGATGAAAGCCCGTCAGTATGACCGCCGCTTTTTCAGCCGTGGTATTCAGCCCCATGTTTATGCCATCGTGGAGAGCAATCATGTAGATAAATTTGCCGTGGACTATTTCTGTAATGGCGATGCGAAGCTCACAGCCGCAATGGATACCATTATCAGTGAACTGCATGATGCAAAGGAATACGGTTCGATTCTGACTGTAACACTGCAGGATTGGCCTGCACTGTATGAACGCTTTGCTGAGATTACAGAAGATATAAATATGTCCCGTGATACGGCATTGAGAGAAGTGCTTCCGTTGGTACAGGTGGCAGAAGCATTGGCACAAAAGTATGATGTGGTAGTGACAAATCCGCCGTATATGGGTGCGTCTGGAATGAGCATGAAACTGTCAGATTATGTCAAGAAGAATTATCCTGATAGTAAAAGTGATTTATTTGCTGTGTGTATAGAGCGTGGTAATCAGATGGTTGTTCATAACGGTATTAACTGTATGGTTACAATGCAAAGTTGGATGTTTTTAACCAGTTTTGAGAAAATGAGAGTTAATATTTTACAAAATAGAAATATAACCAATTTGATGCACATGGATAATATGGTTATGGGAATTGCCTTTGGAACAGCGGTAACTGCTTTTAGAAATTGTAGAATACAAAACCACAAGGGAACATATAACTATGTAAAATATGAAGATATTATAGATAACACTCCTAAAGAATTTCCGATTTCAGGGAATCGTTTTGCACAAGTTAGCACAGATAATTTTGCAAAAATTCCTGGAAGTCCTGTGGCATACTGGGCAAGTGAAAATACTATGAGAGCATTTGATAATAAATATATTTCTGAGTATGCAACATCTAATGGACAAAATATTACAGGTAATAATAATAAGTATTTACGCCTGTTTTGGGAAGTTAATTATAACAATGTAAATAATGAATACTGGGCTAAATGCGCCAGAGGTGGTGGATATAGAAAATATTATGGAAATGATGACAATGTGATTTTATGGACTTTAGAAGCAAGACAGCATTATAAACAAGATAGCATTGCAAGAATTGTTCCAGAATATCTTCGATTTAAAAGTGGCATTACGTGGTCGTATATTACTTCCGGCACGCCTTCTTTTAGAAAATTATGGGAAAATGAATTATTTGAAAAAGCAGGCACAAGCATATTCATTAACAAGGTTGAGTATATAAATGGAATCCTTGGACTATTAAATTCAAATGTTGCGAGGGCATTATTAAAACTCATTAGTCCAACAATAAATTATCAAGTTAGAGACATTTTTTCGATTCCGGTAGCAAGAGATGTTTTAACATCTGATCAGATAGACAATTTGGTTGAGCAAAATATTGATATGGAAAAAATGGACTGGGATTCCTTTGAAACATCCTGGGATTTTCAGCACCATCCATTGCTTCGCAAAGTTTCAACTATTGCCGAAGCCTTTGACCAGTGGCAGGCTGAATGTGATGACCGCTTCAATCAGCTGAAAGATAACGAGGAGGAACTGAACCGTATCTTCATCGACATTTACGGTTTGCAGGATGAGCTGACACCGGGGGTTGAGGACAAGGATGTTACCGTCCGCAAGGCTGACCTTGGCAGAGATGTTCGCTCTTTCATTTCCTATGCAGTTGGCTGTATGTTTGGTCGTTACTCTCTGGATGTGGATGGTCTTGCTTATGCAGGTGGCGAATGGGACAACAGCAAGTACGCTTCTTTTGCTGCGGATAAGGATAACATTATTCCAATCTGCGACGATGAATACTTTGAGGATGATATTGTCGGTTTGTTCGTGGAGTTTGTGAAAACCGTTTACGGTGCAGATACGCTGGACGAAAACCTGAAATTCATTTCTGATGCACTGGGCGGCAAAGGTCAGCCGAAAGATGTAATTCGGAATTATTTCCTGAGTGATTTCTATTCTGACCATTGCAAGATTTATCAGAAACGTCCGATTTATTGGCTGTTTGACAGCGGCAAGAAGAACGGCTTTAAGGCTCTGATTTATATGCACCGCTATCAGCCGGACACCATTGCCCGTATCCGTACCGACTATGTGCATGAGCAGCAGGCTCGTTATCGTACAGCCATTGCCAATCTGGAACAGCGTATTGCCAATGCTTCCACTGGTGAGCGTGTGAAGCTGAACAAAAAGCTTACTACCTTACAGGCACAGGATACTGAAATCAGAACCTATGAGGAAAAGATTCATCACCTTGCCGACCAGATGATTTCTATTGATCTGGACGATGGCGTGAAGAAGAATTATGCAATTTTTCAGGATGTTCTGGCTAAAATAAAGTAAGGAGAGCTTGCGTATGATGACGGCAAACCCGATTTTACTTCAGAAAAAATATGCTCGTGTCATTGAGTGCTTTGCCAAACAGCAGAGACTTTCACTGGATGAGGCATTGGGATTATTTTATCATTCCGAAGTCTATAGGCTAATGCGTGATGGTGTTTCTGATATGCACTGTATGAGTGATCTGTATCTTGCAGAGGAATTAAGACTGGAATATACAGAGAAGTTTCTGGAAAATCGCCAATAACAGAAATGTGAGTTTGGTATTTATTCGTGATGAGGTGCTACAAAATGATTGATTTTGACAATCCGAACACGTTCCCAAAAGAATTGAAAAATTGGGGAACTGAATTTGAAAAGATGATTTTAAGAAGAGTAAATACAGATAATATTGAGGAATGGTGGCAAATTGAACATCAGTTGCAAGATATTAGAATCGATGAATCGAAGTTAGTTACTGATTTTGTTAAAGAAAATATGGATACAGAAATCGTAGTATGTCATTGTGCACGTATTTTAGATGAGAATGAATATTGGAAACATGGTCTTGTGACTGCGGGAGGAAAAAACAATGCTGGCGAGAAACGATTACGAAAACTCCTTGTAGATATAGGTTTAGATGATGATAAAATAGAAGAAGTTTTATTACATGTGCATTATTTGTGGAATCGAGATAAACAATCCAGAACAAAGTCGGTACATTTCTTTGTCGATAAAAGTCAAGTATATAAGGACGATCAATTAAATCATTTTGCTATCAATTTAGGGGGCGAAATTTTGCGATGGTCTTTGGATGCGATTGACAGGGAACTGTATAAAGAAGAACCTTATAAGCGTTTATGGATTATGGGAACTCCATCCGTAATAACATTTAAGGTAAAATTAGGTGATATTCATGAGATATATCGCAATAGTTTAATTGCTGAAATAGTCAAATATAACATAACGAAAGACCTTTTTGGCTTTAATTATGAATTTGACTTCACGGGAATGACAGTTGGAGACGTTCCGCCGCAGAATATTTTAGATATTGAGGAAATAAGAGATTATATACAAATGCAAGAAAAATATCCTGATTATAAGGGATTTTATGATGAATTGAAAAGTTAAATTACTTATGTAGACGTGAAAATATATCAATTAACAACGAATGGAGAGATTCGATGGGAGAAAAATTTCATTTTCAAGCAAAAGGAATGCCACTAATAAAATTTCAAGATGCAGACAAGATTAAAAGTTTGCAAGCGGGGAAAATTTATGCGAAAACTCTTGGGTATTATCGTAAAAGAGAAGAAGAAACCGGTGATTGTGAAGTTGGCGACAAATATGAAGCTATGATTCATATTAACGAAGGTACGATCTATTTACCTGATACTGGAAAAACAGTTGCAGTTAATGGTGATTTATTAAAAACATCTGAATCAAACGATTTCGTTTTCTGTATGTTTGGTGTAAATCCAAAGAAAGAAAAATTTAGATTTACAGATAAACAAAAAGAAAAAATGCTTTCATTTGGTGATACGGCATTGATTGTTTTAGACCATGATGAATTTATTCGTAGGGTAAAAGTTGCGGCTGAACAAGCAGGTTATAAAGTTTATTTCAAGCCAGTTCAATACTATGATCCCACTATTGATGGTGGGAATATGTTAATTTCATTGCTTGCAGGAATGTGGAATATTGCTTTTTGGAAACGTGATTCGTATACCTATCAGCAGGAAGTAAGATTTGTATTTACGCCAGGTGATGAAAATATAGATCATATCGAATTGGATATTGGTGATATTAGTGATATTACAGCAATCATTTCTGCTAAATCAGCGTTATCGGCAATTGTAGAAAAAGCGGTTTCTTCGGAAACAGAAAGTGACTTTAAATAATCAGGTGGTGAATGCTACCAAAGAGAGCGAGGTGTTATGATGACCATAGAAGAAATTCTTGCAGGGGAATCAAAAAATGTGGAGTTCAAAGAGAACCTGCCGGAGAAAAGCATCAAATATATGAAGTCTGTGGTTGCCTTTGCAAATGGAACCGGAGGAAAAATCATTTTCGGAATTGCCGATAAAACCAGAGAGGTTGTCGGTTTTGACAAGGAAGATGTGTTCAAGAAAATGGATGCCATTGCCAATGCCGTATCGGACAGCTGTGAACCGGCAATCATCCCGGATATTACTTTACAGACGGTTGATGGTAAGACGGTTATTGTGGTAGAGGTTTCTGAGGGCAGACAGCGCCCATATTATATCAAAGCTCTTGGCAGAGATGGAGGTGTATATGTTCGTGTTGCCGGAACTACCCGCCTTGCCGATGAGTATATGGTAAAGGAGCTGTTGTTTGAGGGCAGTAACCGCTACTACGATCAGGCTTTATGTACTGGGTTAAATGTTACAGATGAAGATATTGATGTCCTTTGTAAAGCTATGAAAGAACAAGCTGTTAAAAATGCCCGTACAGAGGAACAGAAAGCAGCGATTAAAGATGTGGGAAGACAGCAGTTGCGCTCCTGGGGCATTTTGATTGAGCGTGATGGAAAAGATTATCCGTCTAATGCTTTTGCTATTTTAACTGGCAACGGAGGACTTCATGTTGCTACGCAATGTGGCGTGTTCAAAGGTACAACGAAAGCGGTATTTGTTGATCGTAGAGAATATACAGGTCCGCTTTGGGAACAGATAGACGAAGCATTTCAGTTTGTTTTGAGAAATATTCATCTTGGTGCTACAATTGTGGGAATTTATCGCCAGGATGTTTATGAGATTCCACCGGATGCCATTCGTGAGTTGATTATAAATGCTATGGTACATCGTAGTTATCTGGATCATGGTACGATACAGGTTGCGGTATATGACAACCGATTGGAAATTACTTCTCCAGGAAAGCTGCCAATGGGACAAACGATGGAGCGTATGAAAGAAGGCTATTCTAAAATCAGAAATGAAGCTCTTGCCCATGCGTTTGCTTACATGAACCTGATCGAGCATTGGGGAAGCGGTATTCCGAGAATTATTGATAAAGTAAAAGCTGCCGGGCTGCGGGAGCCGGAGTTTATTGGTGGCGAAGTCGATTTGCGTATCAATATTTATCGAGGCCAGGTTGATACAAATAACGCCATGATTAACGCCAATGACACTAAAGATGGCGTTAATGGCGTTGATTGTGGCGTTAATGATGCCGGAAATGGAACTAATGGCGTTGAAGTGCCACTTAATAAGGAACAGGCACAGATAGAAAAATTGTTGCAGATTATAGAGAAGAATCCGTCTGCAACACAGGCATATTATGCGGAAAAAATGGGTATATCGAAAAGAACGGTTTCTCGAATGTTCGCTTCTTTACAGGAAAAAGGTATATTGGTACAGAGCGGAACAAAGCGAAAAGCTAATTGGACAGTTATAAGGTAGGAGGAGCAGCATGGATACAGACAAAATAATACAAGACTTGAACCGCAGATTTGCTGCACCTTTGCCGGAGTTTTATCAGCGTCGTATTATCTTCTGGTATGATGAAGATAAGGAATTTGAGGATAAGATGGACGAAGTGGTTCTGGAAAATGCAAAGGTAATTGCTCTGACTGGCAATAATGCGTTTTCAGTGAAGAAACTGCTTTCGGTAGACGACTTGACCACAAACTATCTAGTTTACAGTCCGTGTGTCTATAATCGCCCGGATGATAACTGGCTTCTGGATGTGGAGCTTTACAGTGAGGAGTTCCGGGCAGATCTGATTTCCATCTGGATGGATGAGATGGGTCTTGCATCGAATCCGGCCATGCGGAAGCAGGTCAAGAATTATCGTACTTATCTCAATGCGAAAGACCGTCGATTGAAAGTCAGCACGCAGAATAAAGTTCCGTCAACTCCGGCACAGTTGCATATGGCGGTCATGGCGGCAATTTGCGACTTGAAAGAAGCACAGCCTAATATGATTCTTCGCAGTGTGTTTCGTGCCGGACTGGATTTGAAGAACAATACTGTTTATCAAGATTTTGTAAAATATCATGCTGACGGTGCATTTTGGGCGATGGTTCGTCAGGGCTGTGGATTTGTGGAGGAAGAACCAGACCTCGGACGGCTGGCAATTCATTTGCTGTTGACCGCTGCTACTCGTACCATGCGGCAGGAATATCTTGCCGGATTGGATGGCTTCATTTCCATGCCGCACCAGGCATATTGCTATGATTTTATTTCTGAGTGGCTTCACAGCGAGGACATTCAGCAATTATATGATGTTGCACGGTATGTTGAAGATGAAGCCCATCTGCACCAGCGGTTTGAAAAGCTGACGGTAGACGATCTGGCAGGAACTGAGTGCTTCCCGTGCATCAATGAAGTGATTCTGACAAAGCTGATGACGGAAATCAGCGACCATATTATTGATGTGGATACAATTACTTCAACCGTTGAAAAGCGAAGAACCTGTGCATGGTATGAGCCGTTTGAAAATTTTTATGATGGTATCTTGCAAGTGGCAAATATGCAGAGCTTCTTCAAGGAACACTCTGCCGGATTCCATACCGCAGAAGCAAAAGGCATCTGGAAAGAATATACGGAAAGTTATTATCATATGGACACCTATTATCGCCTGTTCCATTTGAGTTTCCAAAAGAGCTTGGAAACTTCCAATATTCTGCTGGATGATTTGTTTAAGCACGTTGTCGATAAAGTAGAAGGACTTTATACGCATTGGTTCTTAGGTGAACTGGGAAACAATTGGTCGGATGTGTGTGCAGATGAACTTGCAATCTATGGTAAGGTTTTGGAAGTGCCACAGCAGGAAGAATTTTATCGTTCTCGAATTAAGACTTCGGACACCAAAGTATTTGTGATTATTTCAGATGCTATGCGTTATGAAGTGGCAGCGGCTATGGCAGAACAGCTTCAGAAAGAAACACAGAGTAAGGTTTCTATCAGCAGTATGCAGAGCATTTTTCCATCTATCACAAAGTTCGGTATGGCAGCACTACTGCCGCATAAAGAATTGACAGTAGAGGTTCGGAACGATATTTTGACTGTTTTGGCAGATGGGCAGTCTACGGCAAGCAATTACCGGGATAAGGTTCTGAAATCAGAAGATCCGGCGAGTGTGGCTTTGAAATACAATGACATTATTGCCATGAAGCGAGCAGAACGAAGTGCGTTGGTAAAGGGCATGGATGTAGTTTACATTTATCACGATACCATTGATGAAGCGAGTCATACTTCTGACACGGCTGTTTTTTCTGCTTGTGATAAAGCAATTTCAGAATTAAAGAATCTTGTGCGTATTATTGTAAATGAATTTGGCGGCACAAATATTCTTATTACGTCTGACCATGGATTCCTTTATACCTACAGTCCTTTAAAGGAAGATGATAAAGTAGGTAAAAGAGGCTTTTTTGATATGGATGTAACAAACTCTGATACCATAAAAAAAGAAAGTATCAGGCGGTGTGTGGAATATGGCAGAAGATATGCAATTATGCAGAAGGGCGTGCAGCCGGATTACCTGTTGCCTGTAAAGTTCCTGGGCGGTAAAACAGAATTTGATGGATTTGCACCGAGAGAAAGTATTCGTATCAAGATGAATGGTGGTGGTATGAACTTTGTGCATGGAGGTATCAGCTTGCAGGAAATGGTTGTTCCGGTGATTGAGTACCATTATCTTCGCAATGATTCTATGGAATACAAGCGTAATAAACAGAAATATGATACCAAGCCGGTAACAGTCAATTTGCTGTCCGCAAACCGTAAAATCAGCAATATGATTTTCTCACTGAACTTCTATCAGAAGGATGCAGTCAGTGCAAACCGTGAAGCGGCTACTTATCAGGTTTACTTTACGGACGAAAATGGCAAGCAGATCAGTGATGTTCAGAAGATTATTGCAGATAAGATCAGCGACAACGGTGCAGAAAGAACTTTCCGCTGTCAGTTTAATCTGAAATCTCTGAAATACAGCAATACCGCTACTTACTATCTGGTAATTGCAGATGAACAGGGATTACAGATGCCGCAACGTGAGCCGTTCCAGATTGACATCGCCTTTGCGGTGGACGAGTTCGATTTCTTTAGTTAATACCGCGGGAGGATAGAAAGATGGAGCAATTTACAGAGGGTGAAAGCACCCGTGAAGAAATAAAGAACAAGCTCCGTCAGAATTTTGACGGTAAGATTGTTCGGAAAGACCTGACAAAGAAAATCAAGGAAGGGGCGAACGTCCCTGTGTATGTCCTTGAGTTTCTGTTGGGTCAGTATTGCAGCTCAGATGATGAAACGGTCATTGAAAAAGGCGTACAGAATGTGAAACGTATTCTTGCTGACAACTTTGTACGTCCGGATGAATCACAGAAGATTCTGTCTCAGCTGCGAAAGAAAGGCAGTCACACGATTATTGATATGGTGACTGTCTGCCTGGATATGAAAAAGGACTGCTTTTTTGCAGAGTTTTCCAATCTGGGAGTTGGCAATGTACCGATTGCTGATGAATACCCGGAAAAATTTGACCGCCTTCTCTGCGGTGGTATCTGGTGTATCGTTCAGCTGGATTATGAGGTTGAGGGAGACAATAACTTTGGCATTGAGGACATTGATGGGAATCCGCTTCGTTCCAAGCAGAAAAAACAGAAAGAGATTTCTCCGATCAGTATCCGTAAGCTGACACCAATCCAGATGCCGCACATTGATATTGATGAACTGAAACAGGGACGAAAGGCATTTACCAAAGATGAGTGGCTGGATATTCTTCTCCGTTCCATCGGCATGGAACCGGATGAATTTACATACCGTGAGAAATGGCTGCTCTTGACCCGTATGATTCCATTGGTTGAGAATAATTTTAATCTTTGCGAGCTGGGACCGAGAAGCACTGGTAAGTCCCATCTCTACAAAGAGATTTCTCCAAATAGTATCGTGATTTCCGGTGGACAAACGACAGTTGCAAACCTCTTTTATAATATGGGGCGCAAAACGGTCGGACTGGTTGGTTTGTGGGACTGCGTTGCTTTTGATGAAGTGGCAGGTATCAGGTTTAAAGATAAAGATGGTATCCAGATTATGAAGGACTACATGGCATCAGGCTCTTTTGCCCGTGGCAAAGAGGAAAAGGCTGCTACTGCTTCCATGGTCTTTGTGGGTAACATAAATCAGAGTGTGGATGTGCTGCTGAAAACATCCAGTCTGTTTGCACCTTTCCCACCGGAAATGGGAACAGATACAGCATTTCTTGACCGTATGCACTGTTATCTTCCGGGCTGGGAGATACCAAAGTTCAGACCGGAGCATTTTACCGATGATTACGGTTTTATCAGTGATTATCTGGCTGAATTTATCCGGGAACTTCGTAAGGAACAGTATGGTGATGCACTTGACCACTATTTCCGTCTGGGAAGAAATCTGAATCAGCGTGATACGATTGCAGTCCGCCGTATGGTAGACGGTTATCTGAAGCTGATGTATCCGAATGGTGAATTTACCAAAGAGGAACTGGAAGAAGTCATTCAAATTGCTTTGGAAATGCGCCGCCGTGTTAAAGAACAGCTGAAAAAACTGGGTGGCATGGAGTTTTATGATGTGAACTTCTCCTATATTGACCTGGAGGATATGTCAGAGCATTATGTTTCCGTACCGGAACAGGGTGGCGGTAAGCTAATCCCGGATGGAATGTGCAATCCGGGACAGGTTTATGCTGTATCCAGAGGGAAAAGTGGTATGATTGGCGTATTTCGTTTGGAAAGTCAGATGCTTCCGGGCAATGGCAAGATTGAACGGACAGGCTTAGGCAGTGATTCCAAATGCAAGGAAGCTGTGAACACGGCATTTAACTATTTGAAAGCCAACGGCAACCGGATCAGCGGCTCTATCAGCACCTCAACCAAGGATTACATCATCAATTATCAGGATTTGCAGGGTATCGGTATGACCGAGAAGCTGGCACTTCCTACATTGGTTGCCCTTTGCTCGATTGCACTTGGAAAGCCGGTGGTTAGCAATCTGGCAATTCTGGGCGATATTACAATCAGTGGCACGATGATAAAGGTGGATGAACTTGCCAACACGCTTCAAGTGTGCCTGGATAGCGGCGCAAAGAAGGTGCTGATTCCGAGTACATCATTTGTTGACTTTGCAAGTGTTCCGGCTGATCTGATGAGCGCATTTCAGCTGATTCCGTATCAGAGTGCTGAGGATGCGGTGTTTAAGGCATTGGGTGTAGAATGATTTCAGTGATAAAGATAACAACGGATAACAATGGTAAACTTATAAAGGGTTGACTATGCCCGCCCGTTGTGCTACCATTTTGTCATAAATAAAAATACCGTCTTACGGAAACACTGTGAAGGAAAGAGTAGGTATGGAAGGACATCTACAGAGAACTGCCGGTTGCTGAGAGGCAGGGTGGAGGACATATCGAACATGGCTCCGGAGTGGCGCACCGAACAGCATGGCTGCAAGGCTGCGACAGGAACGCCTGTTATAGCGGGAATGTATCGGGGAATTCACCTGTACATTGTGAGGTCCGTTCTGCGAGGAACGGATGAAGAGAAGTGGTACCACGGATTAAGATTATAACCCGTCTTCTGAAGATAATGATAGAAGACGGGATTTTTTTATCAGGAGGAATATTTAAGATGAGCAAGAAACCGTATTACATTACAACAGCGATTGCCTATACATCGGGCAAACCGCACATCGGAAACACATATGAGGTCGTGCTTGCCGACAGTATTGCAAGGTATAAGAGACTGCAGGGATATGATGTAAGATTCCAGACAGGAACCGATGAACATGGACAGAAAATAGAACTCAAGGCAGCGGAAGCAGGAGTCACCCCGAAAGAATTTGTTGACAACGTTGCCGGAGAAATCAGGAGAATATGGGATTTGATGAACACATCCTACGATAAATTCATCAGGACAACGGATGAGTACCATGAGAAACAGGTACAGAAGATTTTTAAGAAACTTTACGACAAGGGTGATATTTACAAAGGACATTACGAAGGAATGTACTGTACGCCGTGCGAATCATTCTGGACGGAATCACAGCTTGTGGACGGCAAATGTCCGGACTGCGGAAGAGAAGTTAAGCCGGCAAGAGAGGAAGCATATTTCTTCAGAATGAGCAAATATGCCGACAGACTTATCGACTATATTAACGAACATCCGGAATTTATACAGCCGGTATCGCGTAAGAACGAGATGATGAATAACTTCCTGCTTCCGGGACTTCAGGATCTTTGCGTATCAAGAACCTCATTTAAGTGGGGAATACCGGTTGATTTTGATGATAAGCATGTCGTATACGTATGGCTTGATGCACTGACTAACTACATCACGGGTCTTGGATATGATGCAGACGGTAACAATGATGAATTATATGCCAAATACTGGCCGGCAGACCTTCATCTTATCGGAAAAGATATCATACGTTTCCATACGATTTACTGGCCGATTTTCCTTATGGCACTTGACCTTCCGCTCCCGAAACAGGTATTCGGACATCCGTGGCTTTTACAGGGCGATGGCAAGATGAGCAAGTCTAAAGGAAATGTTATATATGCTGATGACCTCGTTGATTTCTTCGGAGTCGATGCGGTAAGATTTTTCGTGCTTCATGAGATGCCGTTTGATAATGACGGTGTGATCACATGGGAACTCATGGTTGAGAGACTTAATTCAGAACTGGCCAACACACTTGGCAACCTTGTAAACAGAACGATTTCAATGTCCAATAAATATTTTGGCGGAGTTGTTGAGAACAAGGGCGTGGCTGAGGCTGTTGATGATGACCTTAAGAATACGATTCTTGAAGAAACTAAGAAAGTTGATGCGAAGATGAATGACCTTCGTGTGGCTGACGCGATTACCGAGATTTTTAATATCTTCAAGAGATGCAATAAATATATCGACGAGACAATGCCGTGGGCGCTTGCCAAGGATGAGACCAAGAAGGACAGACTTGCGACCGTGCTTTATAATCTTGTTGAAGGAATTTCGATAGGAGCAGAGCTTCTTTTCCCATTTATGCCTGAGACATCACAGAAGATTAAGGCGCAGCTTAATGCACCGGACAGGGAATATGAGCAGCTTGGAGAATTCGGATTGTACCCGGATGGCGGCAAAGTGGTTGAGAAACCTGAAATTCTTTTTGCAAGACTTGACCTTAACGAGGTTATGGAAAAAGTTGAAGCAAAGAAAGCGGCTGCCAAGGAAGAACCGGCCGGAGAACCGGGTGTTGACGTGGATAAGAAACCGGAAATTACGATTGATGATTTCGATAAGGTACAGCTTCGCGTCGGAGAAATCATCAAATGTGAGGCAGTTCCTAAGTCAAAGAAACTTCTCTGCTCACAGGTTAAGATGGGCAGCGAAGTAAGACAGATTGTATCGGGAATCAGCCAGTATTATAAACCGGAAGAGATGGTAGGCAAGAAGGTTATCGTGGTTGCCAACCTTAAGCCTGCCAAGCTTGCAGGTGTTCTTTCGGAGGGAATGCTTCTGTGCGCAGAGAATGAGAAGGGCGAATATGTTCTTCTTGCGCCGGAAAGTGATGTGCCGAACGGCGTAGAGGTCGGCTGATGGGTGTAATTTTTGAGACACATGCCCACTATGAAGATGAGGCATTTGACGAGGACAGGGATGAGCTTATCAAATCCCTGCCCGAATCCGGAATAGGTTATGTGGTAAATGTCGGTTCAAGCATTGCGACATGCCATAGAACGGTCGAGCTTATTAAGCATTATGATTATATGTATGGCGCGCTGGGAATCCATCCGGGCGAGATACACGAAGTTACCGATGATGACATGAAGTGGATTGAAACGGAAGCGAAGACGAACCCGAAAATCGTCTCGGTCGGCGAAATAGGACTTGATTATCATTACGGCAAGGATGACAAAGAAATCCAGAAAGATTTTTTTGAAAAGCAGCTTGATATGGCGGTCAGACTGGACAAACCGGTGATAATCCATTCAAGGGAAGCCGCGAAAGATACCTATGACATAATGCGCGAACATGATGCCGGAAAGGCCGGCGGCGTGGTTCATTGTTTTTCTTATCATAAGGAGGAAGCGGCGAAGTACCTTGATATGGGTTTCTATATCGGGATAGGCGGTGCGGCTACTTTTAAAAATAATGAGAAAACGCGCGAGGTCATAGCGTATACGCCGCTTGACAGGATACTTCTGGAGACGGACTGCCCTTATATGGCACCGGTGCCTCACCGCGGAACCAGAAATTCATCGCTTAATCTGCCGCTGGTGGCTGAATGCATTGCGCAGGTCAAGAGAATCGCATATGACACTGTAGTGGAAGCAACCTATGAAAACGCAAGGAGAATGTACAGAATATGAGCAAATTTTATCTCGGAAACCCGACAAATACCCTTGCGGTAATCAACAGATACGAGTTCGCATTTCAGAAGAAATTCGGACAGAATTTTCTTATCGATCAGGGAATTGTGGAAAAAATAGTCCGTGAAGCCGGAGTTACGAAGGATGATTTCGTGCTTGAAATAGGCCCCGGAATCGGAACGATGACGCAGATTCTCTGCGAGAATGCGAGAGAGGTGGCAGCGGTTGAGATAGACCGTAAGCTTATACCGATTCTTAATGACACGCTTTCGGAATATGACAATGTTACGATTATCAATGATGATATCCTTAAAGTCGATATAAACAAGCTTGCCGAAGAAAAAAACGGCGGCCGTCCGATTAAGGTCGTAGCCAACCTGCCATATTATATTACAACCCCAATCATCATGGGACTTTTTGAAAGCCATGTGCCGCTTGATTCGATTACGATAATGGTGCAGAAGGAAGTGGCTGACCGCATGCAGACCGGACCGGGAAGCAAGGACTACGGCGCGCTTTCACTGGCGGTACAGTTCTATGCAAAACCGGAAATAGTTGTAAATGTTCCGCCGGAATGTTTTATGCCGAGGCCGAATGTCGGTTCGGCGGTTATAAGGCTTAAGAGGCATGAGACGAGACCGGTTGATGTTAAGGATGAGAAACTGATGTTTCGGATAATCAGGGCATCGTTCAATCAGAGACGTAAAACTCTCGCAAACGGACTGAACAATTCTCCGGAAATCGGGTACACGAAGGAGCAGATTGCGGCTGCAATCGAAGAACTCGGACGTGGTGCATCCATAAGGGGCGAAGCGCTTACGCTTGAAGAATTTGCAAGACTTTCCAATATTTTCAGCTCGATGTCAAAATAGTTAAAAAACAAGAATATTTCAAACACTCCCTCAATATATTTTACAGAATGGTGTGGCAAAGTCTGCGTCATGTAAGATAAAGAAGGGAGTGTTTTTGTAATGGAATACAACAGGATGGTGGCATACATATATTCGTATAATGATGGACAGAAGTGTAAGAATACCGGCTTTGCCAAGATCGAGGTCAGACAGGACATACTTAAACTGCAGATAAATATGAAGGGTGCCTATTCTGATAATAATTGTGAGTGGAATGTCAATCTTTTTTACCGGAAAAACAATTTAATAATCGGTGTTGCATTGGGAAATATGGTAATCCGGAATGGTGTCGGAGAATTCAGGTATGCCGGAAATGCATTAAATATTGAAAACAGCGGCATATCATTTGATAGTATAAAAGGCCTGTATATTGAGAAAAAATCAGAGGAAACCGACCGGCGGAAGATGTATGCCAGTGAATGGGATGACCTGGGATTTGATCCGGCGGGAATACTTGCAAGGGACTGGGCAAAAGCAGAAGGGAAGATAATGGTCGAATTCGCCGGAGAGGGACAGAAAGTGGCACCGGCAGAAGAAGCGGTTTTGCAGGCGGCGGAAGCAGAGTGCTGTCCGGTTCCGGATACGGAGTGCGGTGATGAAAAAACACAGCCGGTAGTTTGTAATGATGAGTGGTATGGGAAACTAGCCGCAGAAAAGACGCATGTCTTTCTTTTTGCGGATGATGAGCTGTATGACATAATAGAGATTACACCGGATGACATAGAGTGCCTCCCGGACACCAACTGGGGGCTTAAAAACAACAGTTTTCTTAATCACGGTTATTTTCAGTTCAGACATCTGATTCTGGGAAAAATTTACGGCGGGGAGCCGCAGAGATATTTTATCGGTGTTCCTGGTATTTTTGCCAGACGCGACCGCAATACGGCGGCAATGTTCGGGTTCAATCATTTTAAATTCAGTATGAGAAGTGATGTGCAGCTGAGCCAGTTCGGTTACTGGTACAGACAATTGGATTGTTAAGAAAATGCGGAAGAAACTTTAATGTCTCTTCCGCATTTCTTTGAAAAAATCCTGAAGCATGGTCCGGCATTCATCCACAAGGACACCGGACGTAAGTTCTGCTTTGTGGTTAAAACCGTCCATCTGCAGGAGGTTGATCACGGAGCCGGCACATCCGGCTTTGGGGTTCATCGCGCCGACCACGACCCGCGGAATCCTCGCCTGGACAATTGCTCCGGCACACATCGGACAAGGTTCCAGTGTGATATACATGGTGCAGTCTTCCAACCGCCAGTCACCGATTACCTTGGCGGCTTTGCGGATGGCGATTATTTCGGCATGAGCAAGCGTGCTCTTATCGGTGTTCCGCCTGTTATAACCGCGTGCTATTATTTTATCATCATATACGATAACACATCCTATCGGGACCTCGTCTATTTTCGCCGCTTTGCGGGCTTGTTTAATCGCTTCGCGCATGTATTTTTCATCAGTTGTCATATCAAACACCTCGCATGTCTATTAACGAATAATGCCTGTGGTCACGGTAACGGCCGCGCATATAAACCAGCGAGCGGGACAGGCCTTCGTACTCAAAACCAAGTCTGGTCAGCAGACTCATTGAACGGAAATTGTCGGGCAGAGTGTAAGCATCGATGCGGTGCAGGTTCGCGTCGGTAAAAATTGCTTCAATGAGCCTTGAAATCGCTTCGATGGCATATCCGTTATGCCAGAACTGCGGCAGCAGCTTATATCCTATTGTACAGGAATTATAAATCCCGCGCTGGATGTTGGAAAATGAAGCGGTTCCGATAATGGTGTCCGGTGCGTCCTTAAGTTTCCAGAAATAGCGCATATATGTGCCGTGCATGAAAGCGCTGTATTCAGCGTAAAGACATGCACTCTGGTAATCGAGAGTGTAAAAATTAGGGTTTTTGTCTGCTTCGACAGGCTCAAAGGTCTGCCGTCCTTCCGAGTAAAAACTAAGAACCGGGACGGCGGCTGTGTTATCAAGAACTTGTAAAATGAGCCGCTTTGTCTCATATATGGTACGCATTGCCGGCACCTCTTCCAATCAAAATATGTAAATATTTTACCATCAGAGCGGGAAAACTTCAATTAAGAATATAAGATCGAAAAATAGATAAAATGTTATCTATTTATGCTGAAAAACCTTGAATTTGGATAATATTTTAGCTATAATTATTATATATCAAGAACAGGTGGTAATGATATCCGATGAAAAAATACATCTGGGAAACCCCGGAAGAAATTAATTTTAATGTTGCGAAAAGAGTGCGGAATATAAGGCGCAGGAAGCGCATTTCGCAGAAAGAACTCAGTGAGAGGTCGGGAGTGAGCTATGGCTCAATCAAACGTTTTGAAAGCACCGGTAATATAAGTTTTATATCGCTGACCAGGCTGGCGGTGGCACTTGACGCGGCGGATGACATAAGAAATATGTTTACCGATGTCCCGTATGCGTCGATAGAGGAGGTAATCAATGAGCGCGGATAATGAGAGATCCAGACGAAAGAGCATTAAAGTAAAATATCATGGAGATTATGTGGGAACGCTGGCATTAACCGCTGACAGGAGAGTGGCCTTTTCATATGATATGTCATGGATTAAAAACGGTTTTTCCATAAGCCCGTTTCATCTTCCGCTGGAAGATAAGGTATTCGTTCCGGTTAAAAACTTTAATGACGGTCTTTTTGGAATATTTGCGGACAGTCTGCCGGATGCGTGGGGAAAACTACTGCTTGACAGGACTTTGTGTAAGCTTGGAATAGGCAGGGATATTACGGTGTTGGACAGACTGGCGTATGTCGGAAAATCAGGAATGGGGGCATTAGAATATGAACCGGACTGCAGATTGGTGGATGAAGAAGAATTGACGGATCTGGATTATATTTGCGGACAGTGCCGGAAAGTGTTGGAATCTGAACAGACAGATGATGTTGATGTACTATATGAAATGACCGGAAGCAGCGGTGGAGCCAGACCCAAGGTTATCATTAATGATGATGGCCGGGAATGGATAGTGAAATTTCCTGCATCATCGGATTCGCCGGACATCGGAAGAATGGAATATGCTTACTCGGTCTGTGCCGGTTCGTGTGGAATTGATGTGCCTGAGGTAAAACTTTTTCCTTCAAAAAAAGGAAGCGGATATTTCGGCATAGAGCGGTTCGACCGGGTGAAGACATCAACGGGACTTTGCAAAATTCATATGGCAACCGCAGCGGCTCTGCTTGAGGCAGATTACCGGTCGCCATGTCTGGATTACAGTCAGTTGATGAAATTAACACAAATACTTACCGGGAATGATGCACATGATATGGAGAATATGTTCAGAAGAGCCTGTTTTAACGTCTTTGCGCACAACCGCGATGATCATGCCAAGAACTTTACATTTCTGTATGACGATGAGCAGGAACGATGGAGATTGAGCCCGGCTTACGATTTGACATATAGCACGACATATTACGGAGAACACACTACATCAGTGAACGGGAACGGACGTAATCCCGGGGCAGAAGAACTTCTGCGAGTCGGGGTCGAAGCAGGATTGCATCGTGTCAAATGTAAGGAGATAATTGAAGACATCCGTGAGCGCGTAACAACTGAATTGGCAGAGTTTATGTAGGCGGATTATATTGCCGCAAAAAGTAATTATTTCATTGACTTAAAGTATAGCATGTGATATGTTTAAATTAGCTTTTGAATCCGAAGGGATGCATAGAATTAAAAGGGTATATCAGCTTGATATACCGAGTATAACAATGAATCCCTCCGCATTTAATGCAGAGGGATTTTGTGTTGTAGGGAAAGACATCTTTAAAGAGAAAAGGCGAAGTATATTTAACGACAAGGAGGACATTGTATGAATGTACAGAATGTAGGAGGATACCAGACAGGTATTGATTATTTACCGGCAGCAGGTAAGAACATTTTTGAAAGAGAAAATGTGAACTTTAATGTGGAGGAAGCAACAGCGGAGAAAGTTAATGAAGGTGCCATTAAAACAGCAGAGCAGAAAACGCAGGATTTAAAGGATGCGTATGCTGTTATGACAAGTGGGGTAAATTCAACAAGAACAACCAATGATAATAAGACTGTTCAAAGGAGACTTACGCAGTTAGGGTTCTATTCGGGTAGCGTGGATGGAAATTTATATACGGATGCGTCAAAAAAAGCATTGAAAAATTTCCAGCGTGTATATGGACTGGCTCAGACAGGCCAGATAAGTAATATGGTACAGGATAAATTGAAAGCAGCAACGTCTTGTTATCGTGCCGTTGCGTCCAAATCGGATTTGGGAACTATAACAAGTATGGTAAGCGGATATTCGGATTTTAAGGAGTCGGAAATAAGGGATTACTTTGCTAAAACATGGGCATTTTTTAGAGTTGGAATGGGTCTTACTGTGCGTCAGGCGTCAGGGGTATTGGGAAACATAATGGCAGAGAGTGGGTGTGTTCCGGATAATGCACAGGATACAGGTACAAATAAAAAGCTGCACGACAAAGATTATAAATTTAACGTATCAGATGGAAGAGGGTATGGATTAATACAGTGGACTATTAAGGAAAGAAAACAATTGTTAAAAGATACAAGTTCACAGATGGGGTTACCGGTTAACGACATTAATGCACAATTTGCATGTTTTCGCAAAGAAACAGAACGTGATGATATGACTAAGAGTGCATGGAAAACGTTAAAAGAACACGATATGATTGATACGTCAACAGGAATATTTTTATCAAAAATAGAAAATCCAAAGGTGCAAAATTTTGATGAAAGGTATTCAAAAGCCAAAATTATATATTCCGTAATGAAATGAGGTAAATATGAGGAAATATAAAATGATATCACTAACGGGACTGGCAGTAATGTCTGTATTGGTTATATCTGCCTGTGGCAAATCAGTTAAGACCATGTCAACTATATCCATAAGCAGGTATGAGACCTCGCCGTATGAGGAGACCGAAACAACAGACATTAATGAGAGTGTTACCGATACGCACAATACAGAAACACCCGGCGTAAACGAAACGAACACCATTAATGAGGCAACAGCGCCGCCTAAAATTGCGAGGCTTGAGACAGAGGAGGAAGAGACATATAACTTCGATTATACATTACCGAATACATTCGAACAGCCTACCGCAAAAGAAAAACCGGATGAAGTCTCTTACATTAAAGGCATGTATAATTCTGAATTAAGCTGGGACGGAAAAGACCACAAAAAGAGTGTTGATGATGGGAAAGAACTTTCTGACCGGGAAATGCTTATAAGTGCACTGTCGGGCAGACATAGTTTTACATATCGCAGACTGAAGACGGAAGATTCAAATTCACTATATATTTATGACAATAAGCAGATTAACATGGCCGAGTTGAGGTACATTTTATCAATATATGGATATGAACTGAACGATTTTACCATGGTTGATATGGATGGTGATGGCCTTAAAGAAGCGGTTATCAGATGCGAATACGGAATACACAGGTTATGTATGATTTTTTATGTGCAGGGTGGAAATGTTTACATGACCGCTTTTGAAGAGCGTTCCATGCCTTGTATTTTTAAGACATCGGGTGAGTTTACCGCTCCGGACGGAAGTATTTCGCGTATGAAATTCACAACTGAAAATGTGGATATTCAAAAAACAGTAACATACGATATCGATGATAACGGCGAAGTAATATATTATATCAACGGTAATAACATATCGGGATCGGAATATGAGAAATTCTGTGACGAATGGGAAAGCAGCGGAATGGATTGTGAGTTTGTCAGACTGACAGCAGAGAATATCAATAAGTACCAATAAAACGGTATTGACTTAAAGTGTAGCATGTGATATGTTTAAATCAGCTTTTGAATCCGAAGGGATGTATAGAATTAAAAGGGTATATCAGCTTGATATACGAATATAACAATGAATCCCTCCGCATTTAATGCAGAGGGATTTTGTGTTGTAGGGAAAGACATCTTTAAAGAGAAAAGGCGAAGTATATTTAACGACAAGGAGGACATTGTATGAATGTACAGAATGTAGGAGGATACCAGACAGGTATTGATTATTTACCGGCAGCAGGTAAGAACATTTTTGAAAGAGAAAATGTGAACTTTAATGTGGAGGAAGCAACAGCGGAGAAAGTTAATGAAGGTGCCATTAAAACAGCAGAGCAGAAAACGCAGGATATAAAAGATGCGTATGCAGTAATGACAAGCGGGGTTGGTGCTTCGAAAGCGGCCAGCAAGAATGAGACTATTCAGATATGGCTGAACCAGTTAGGTTTCTATTCGGGCAAAGTGGATGGAAATTTGTATACTACGGCATCAAAAAAAGCCCTAAAAAATTTTCAACGTGTATATGGATTGGCACAGACCGGTCAGATAAGTAATATGGTACAGGATAAATTGAAAGCGGCAATATCCTGTTATCGTACTACTGCGTCCAAATCGGATTTGGGAACCATCACAAGTATGGTAAGCGGACATCCTGATTTTAAAGAAACAGAAGTAAGAGATTATTTCGCTAAAACATGGGCTTTCTTTAGAGTCGGAATGGGACTCTCTGTGCACCAGGCGTCAGGGGTATTGGGAAACATCATGGCAGAGAGCGGATGCATTCCGGATAATGCAAAGGATACAGATACAAATAAGAAGTTACATGACAAAGATTATAAATATAATGTATCAGATGGAAGAGGGTATGGATTAATACAGTGGACTATTCAGAAACGAAAACAATTGTTAAAAGATACAAGTTCACAGATGGGGTTATCGGTTAGCGATATTAATGCACAATTTGCATGTTTTCGCAAAGAAACAGAGCGTGATGATTTGACAAAAAGTGCATGGAATAAGCTGAAAAAAACTGATTTGATTGATGGTGCAACAGGAATTTTCTTAAACGAAATAGAAATGCCGGGCAATAGGAATTTTAGTGAACGTTATGAAAAGGCTACTACAATATATTCGGTAATGAAGTAGGAGGGATATAGCTATGAAACTAAAATCAATAATAATCACATCTGCCGTATTATGCCTGTCCGTATCGGCATTGGCAGCGTGTGGAAAGCAACAGAAAGAAACAGAGACGGCGGGAACGACGGAAACAGTGACAAAGGCTTCTGATACGGCAACGGCGCCGAATAAAATTGCCACTGACGAGCAAAATGAGACGCAGACGGTTCCGGAAGATCCGAGAGTGCCATATGTTAAGGGTACATATAATGAGTATCTGAAATGGAAGGGGCAGGAACACAAAGCTTGCAGCGACGACAGTCTGGAACTTTCCGGAAATGAGCTTATGCAGAGTATAATTTCGGGACGTCACAGTTTCACATACCGTGCAATAGAGTACGCGAATTATTTTGGCAGAGAGATGTATGCAGTGGACGGAAGTCTGCTTAATATGGATGAGATGCTTCATCTGGTATCATTAAGCCGGTACAAGTTGGCAGGATACACGTTGGTGGATCTTGACGGCAATGGGGAGAAAGAACTTGTTGTCAAATGTGAGTCATATATAAGTGATGGGTATATTGTATTTTATACCATAGGATCTGAGGGCTATATGACCTTTATGGAAGGAAGACAAATAGGACAATTCAAAACTTCGGGAATGTTTATGGGACCGGGAGGTGAGCCGTCATACCTCATATATGATAAGGACAAAGCATATATGAAGTACATGGCATGGTATGAGACCAATGATGACGGAGAAGACGTGTATTATGTTGAAGGCAGTACAGGTGGTGATTTCAGTCAATACGTTGAGGACTGGAAAGCCAATAATACCGATTGTACATTTTTGCCGGTTACAGATGATACCATCAAGGAAATTCAAATTTCTTGACATATTTTCGGAAAATGGGTATACTGAATAATGCCGTGTTCATAACGGTATAAATTAATATTGTTAATACATTTCCATGCAGCCGGGGAAGTAGCGGCTCCCTGTACCTGAAATCCGCTATAGCAGGGGTGATGTTCTGTTTCGGGCATTGCATATAATCGCTGCCCGGGCAGACCGGTGTTGAAATCTGGGTCTTGCGCAATAGGAATCCGTGAACCATGTCAGGTCGGGAACGAAGCAGCATTAAGCGGAACCTCCTATGTGACGCAAGGGCACCTGGATTGAGCCGGTATGTCCGGTAACGGGTTTTAGTGTAATGCACAACGCAGAACGCATGGATTTTTATGCCGGTAATTGCAAAGCATCATTGCATTATTGTCCCGGATTGGTTAAAATAATAAATATACAATACCTGTGCAGGCATCCGTAATGGACTGTCTGCTGCCCATAACAGCGGTAAGGAGGATTAAGATTATGCTCAGAATAGGAATGTTGACCAGCGGCGGCGACTGCCAGAGCCTTAATGCAGCGATGAGAGGAGTTGCGAAAGCACTCTACAGCGCACGTAAGGATGTTAAGATTATTGGATTTGAAGATGGATATAAGGGCCTTATTTACGGCAAATACCGTGAGATGAGTGACAGTGATTTTTCGGGAATACTCACGGAAGGCGGAACCATTCTCGGAAGTTCCAGACAGCCGTTCAAACTTATGCGTGTGCCGGATGAGAACGGGCTGGATAAAGTTAAGGCTATGAAAGATAATTATGCGAAGCTTAAGCTTGACTGCCTTGTAATTCTCGGTGGCAACGGAACACAGAAGACGGCGAATCTTCTCAGGGAAGAAGGACTTAATATCGTGTCGCTTCCTAAGACTATAGATAATGATTTATGGGGAACCGATATTACATTCGGCTTTCAGAGTGCTGTTGATGTCGCTACGAATGCGATTGATTGTATTCATACCACGGCATCTTCACATGGCAGGGTATTTATCGTGGAAGTTATGGGTCATAAGGTCGGATGGATCACATTGCATGCCGGAATTGCCGGTGGTGCTGATATAATACTTATTCCGGAGATTCCTTACGATATTGATAAGGTTGTAAAGAAGCTCGAAGAAAGGAATAAGAAAGGCAAGAATTTCTCAATTCTCGCAGTTGCTGAGGGTGCGATATCTAAAGAAGATGCGGCACTCCCGAAGAAAGAACTTAAGAAGAAACTGGCACAGAATCCTTATCCGTCAGTATCTTATAAGATAGGCAAAGAGATCGAAGAAAGACTTGGACAGGAAGTCAGAATTACTGTTCCGGGTCATACACAGAGAGGCGGAAGTCCGTGTCCGTATGACAGAGTGCTTTCGACAATGTTTGGCGCAGAGGCTGCCAGACTTATTCTTAATAAAGAATTTGGCAAGATGGTTGCCATGAAGAATAATGAGATTACTTCCGTGCCGCTTGAGGAGATTGCGGGCAAGCTTAAGACTATAGATCCGGAGTGCGCTATTATAAGAGATGCTAAGGTTCTCGGAATAGGATTCGGAGATTAGACAGGAGACGGAACGTGTCATATACAGCATTATACAGGAAATGGCGGCCGAACACCTTTGAGGATGTGAAGGGCCAGGACCATATAGTTAGAACATTAACCAACCAGATAGAGACAGACAGAGTCGGGCATGCGTATCTGTTTTGCGGAACGCGTGGAACCGGTAAGACGACCGTTGCCAAGATTCTTGCGAGAGCTGTTAATTGCGAACATCCGGTGAACGGAAGTCCGTGCGGCGAGTGCGAGGTATGTAAAGCGATTGCGAACGGATCGTCATTGAATGTTATAGAGATAGATGCGGCAAGTAATAACGGCGTGGACAATATCAGGCAGATACGCGAGGAAGTCTCGTACAGGCCAACCGAAGGCCGTTATAAAGTATATATAATCGACGAGGTTCATATGCTTTCGATAGGAGCTTTTAATGCTCTTTTGAAGACACTTGAGGAACCGCCCGAGTATGTTATTTTTATACTGGCCACAACAGAATCGCATAAGATACCTGTAACCATAATGTCCAGATGCCAGCGGTATGATTTTAAGCGTATATCGGTGGAAGTTATCACTGACAGGCTTAAAGAGCTTACGGCGGCAGAGCACGTTGATGTTGAAGAACGTGCACTTGAATATATTGCCAAGATGGCCGATGGGGCGATGCGTGACGCATTAAGTCTTCTGGATCAGTGCGTGGCATTTTATACCAATGGAACGCTCCGGTATGAGGATGTGTTGGAAGTCCTTGGAGCGGTGGACACAGAGGTGTTCTCGGATATGCTCCGTATGATAATTAACGGCGACATAACCGGAGTCATTAAAGAGTTAGATGAACTTATACTTGCCGGAAGGGATCTGTCACAGTTTGTATCAGATTTTACATGGTATATCCGTAATCTGCTTATGCTTAAGACATCGCCTGAATCAGAGAGCATGATAGATATGTCGGCGGAGAATATGGCGCGCCTTAAAGAAGAAGCATTTATGCTGGACGGCAGCGAAATGATAAGATATATAAGGATACTTTCGGAACTCACGCAGTCGATTAAGTTCGCAGGGCAGAAGAGGGTGCAGGTTGAGGTGGCACTTATCAAGCTTGCCAGACCGCAGATGGAGACTGATACGGAATCTCTTGCGGAGCGTATCGGAAGACTTGAGGAACTGGTTAAAGAGAAAGAAGATCTCATTGCACTTAATGCGATAAGACCGGAGATACCTGTTGGAAGTGTGTCCGTACCGCAGATATCGGCACCTCCGGCATCCAAGAGTATCAGGAAAGAGATCAAGGCTCTTCCGGAAGATCTTCGGAAGGTTGCCGAGAACTGGTGCGGAATTATAGGCCAGTCGGAGAATGTATATGCTAATTTTCTTAAGGAAACCAGAATAACGGTTGACGGTGATAAGCTTGTACTTGTCACGGAGAATGCGTTTGTACATGATTTTTTAAGCAAAGATAAATCAATGGATGCGCTTAAGGGCGTAATAGAAAATACAATAGGCAAAGCGGTCGATATAGAGATACGGCTGCTTGAACAGGGAAAGTCATTTGAAGATTCGTTTACAGATGTAGAAGAATACGTTAAAATGAATATATCAATAGAAGATTAAAGGAGACTTACAATGGCAAAACGTGGTGGTTTTCCCGGCGGAGGAATGCCGGGTAATATGAATAATCTGATGAAGCAGGCACAGAGAATGCAGAGACAGATGGAGGAATCCCAGAAAGAACTTGAGGAGAAGGAATTTACGGCAGCAGCCGGCGGCGGTGCCGTAGAGGTTACCATTACCGGTAAGAAAGAAGTTACCAAGGTTAAACTTTCTCCGGAAGTAGTTGATCCTGATGACATAGAGATGCTGGAAGATCTTATTGTTGCGGCTACCAACGAGGCAATAAGACAGGTTGAGGACAGCACACAGGAGTCCATGGCTAAGATTACGGGAGGACTCGGAGGAGGATTTCCTTTCTGATGGATTATTACGGAAAGCAGATAAGCAGGTTAATTGAAGAATTGGCAGGACTTCCGGGCGTTGGCGCCAAGACGGCGCAGCGCCTTGCTTTTCATATAATCAATATGCCAAAGGAGCGCGCGCAAGGACTCGCGCAGGCAATAGTCGATGCCAAGAACAATGTACATTATTGTAAGGTATGCCAGACACTTACGGACAGTGATGAGTGTCCTATCTGCCGGGATACACAACGGAATCATAAAGAGATTATGGTTGTTGAGAATACAAGGGACCTTGCGGCATATGAGAAAACCGGCAAGTATACCGGAGTGTATCATGTATTGCATGGGGCAATCTCGCCGATGCTTGGAATAGGCCCGAACGATATTAAGATTAAAGAACTTCTCATAAGACTTCAGGGAGATGTTGATGAGGTTATAATCGCCACGAATTCAAGCCTTGAGGGAGAAGCGACGGCGATGTATCTTTCCAAATTGATCAAACCGACGGGAATAAAGGTTACAAGAATAGCAAGCGGAGTTCCGGTCGGAGGAGACCTTGAATATATAGATGAAGTTACGCTTCTACGCGCGCTTGACGGGCGTACGGAGCTTTAGTATACGGAGGCACTTATGCCGCAGGAGCATATTTTAGTCAATGACATAATTGCAGACCACAAAGAGCGCATGCTCAACCTTAGAAAGTATTATCCTTTTTTCAAATTGTCTGAGGTGTCCTTCTCATGGTTTAAGGACGGTATTTATGACAATCTTGATATGGGATATATTCTTATGGCTGTCCTGCGCTTTTTTATTGAGGAAAATAACTTTAAAGAACGCGATGTTACATATCAGATGTATTATGATTTTATGAGCGCATGCATCAGACGTGATTTTGCCGTTACGCTCACACCGGAGGATAATAAGGTTTTGGTGGATTATATATTCGACAAACTCAAGAATGACGGAAGACCGTTTATGTTTGAGTATTATGACCCGGTTGACCGGGTACGCAGGGTATCGAGGGTGAAGCTGCTTGAGAGCAGAATACAGGATGGAACGGTATGGTATTCGATAAGTCCGGACGGAATAGAATTTTATCTTGAAACCAAGGAAATCAAGGATGAGAGCCGCATTAACGTAGAGCAGCTTCTTCTCGAGAAAATGATTGAGTCCGAAGATTTCAAGGGCGGAACAGAAGTCGTTAAGAGGATTAACGAGGAAGTGGAACGGTTGAAATTACGCCGCAATAAAGTGCTTGATATTCTCTCGGAGGATGTATTTGCCGGAGTTGATGCGTATGAGAATTTCTTTGATACGGGAATAAGATGGTTCTCGGACGAACAGAAATTATTTGCCAAGAACAGGGAATTGATCGAATCGGCAATGAGCCGGTTTGGCGATGCGGACGATAGCCGTTCTTCAAAAGCTGCGGAACAGATATACAGACTTGATACGGAACTCAAAATAGCGATGAATAATCACAGTGAACTTCTTAAAGCATGTACGGAACTTGGAATCAGGACTGATGAAATCGTGAGAAAAGCAAAGCTCGGCCGGTTAAGAAGCCGGTTTGATTTCAAGGGCGCACTTGATATTATGATTAAGAAGGACATGCCGCAGGCACTTGAATATGTGGTAAAGCCGTTTCTTGGACTGAATATACATAAGACTTTTGATCTGGTCAAGGTCGAAGATATTCTCAGCTACAGGCCGTATGAGGCAGAGACACCTGAGCAGATAGAAGAAGAGACGGCGGCAGAGATTGTATTTGAGGATGAACTTGATGATGAACGATTCAGGCGGAATGCGGGTGCACTTATGCATGTGCTTCTGGAGATGCTCATGAAGAATGATGAGTTTACATTGGGTGAATACAATGACGCAGTTATGAACATTTTTGGCAGTGAAGTCTTCAAAAATGGGGATTATTATGCTTTTCTCGTACATCTTTGCGGAAAAAAAGATTATTTTATGCAGGCCGGCGAGAATACCGGAGAAACTTTTCTCGATAAAATCATAGCAGGGCTTATGGACAGGGAAGAGTTCCTTAAGTATAGCGGAATACATTTTATACTTGAACTGGCGGATGGTAATTTGCACGAAATCATTCCTTATACGGGAATGAGCATTACTGATTTTACGATAAAAAGGATTTGACAGAGAGGCAGGGCAATATGGAAAACAGAAATCTTGAAAAGGCACTTGATATTGTGACCGCGCTTTTTATGGGCGAGGATGTGAAAGCCGGCGGCGCGAATGCGATGCTGTATGATGAGTATAGCCATAACAGCGAGGTATATGACTGTGTTGTACAGATTTTAAAGAGATTTGACATTAATCTGTATGAATATAACGATTCGCTTTTCATAAGCGCCGGTGCGGACAACAGAGTATTCGGTTATTCCAACGAGGAATTAAAGAAAATAATGGGACTCAGACTCAATAAAGAACTTTTTTTGGTGTACTTTATAATATATACGATCATAATCAGATTTTACAAAGATTCCATGACAGGGACATTTCTGGAATATATCAGGCAGGAAGATATTGTGAAAGCGGTGAGTGCATCTCTCGGAGGAATGATAGATCACTCATCCGGAATCGTGATGGATGAGGCGGAAGAAAAATCGTTCAAGGCAGTTGCACTTGTGTGGGACGAACTCCCGGATGTAAGTGTTGAAGACAAGGGAGGACAGAGGGCAGCAAAGAATTCACGCATGGGATATGTAAAGCTGACATTTAATTTTCTGATTACACAGAATCTGTTTATAGAATCGGGAGAATTATATTATCCTACTCCGAGATTCAAGGCAATCGCCGAGAAATATTTTGAGGAAAACAGAGGACGGCTTCATGAGATTTTGTCGTCGGATAAGGAGGAAGATACAGATGCCGCAGATTAACAGAATCAGGGTAAACAATGTAAAATATAATTTCGGTACACAGTTTTATGATGATTTTATGATGCGTTTCTCGTGCAGAAACAGTATATATGACCTTGCAAACGGTGGTGGCAAGAGCGTGCTTATGCTTTTGCTGCTGCAAAATCTGATACCTAACTGCACGCTTGATGATAAACAGCCGGTCGAGAAACTTTTCAGGACACCGGGTGTTAATACGGTAATTCATTCATTGATAGAATGGAAACTGGATGCGTGCGATGTAAGGGATGGTTACCGCTATATGACAACAGGTTTCTGCGCGCGTAAAGGCAAGGATAATTCCGAGGATTCACAAAGGGAGCTCGCGAGCATTGAGTATTTTAACTATTGTATTTTCTATAAGGAATTCGGTGACAACGATATTAAGAACCTGCCGCTTTCAAACGGAAGTGAACGTGTGACATACAATGGACTTAAGGCATATCTGCGTGACCTCGAAAAACATGATTATGGGGTTGAGGTGCACATTTTTGAACGAAAGGGAGATTACCAGAATTTCATAAGTAATTACGGACTTCATGAGAGCCAGTGGGAGATTATCCGCGGAATTAATAAGACGGAGGGACATGTCCGGACTTATTTTGAAAACAGTTATAAAACCACAAGGAAAGTTGTTGAGGATCTTCTCATTGAGGAGATAATCGAGAAATCCTATAATAACAGAATCCGCAACGGTGAGGCAGATGATGACGAAATGGCCAGGACACTTCTTGACATCAAGGACAAACTCATTGAACTGGCAAAGCGACGTGGTGAAATTGCCGGGTATGACAGACAGATGGAGCTACTGGATGAATTTGCGGGCGGACTTGGGACAATTGGAGAATTGTATGACAGGAAAGAGCGTACAGCGGACGGACTTGTCGGATGTCTTATGGCATGCCGGAGAGAACTTGCGGGAAAGAAAGAGCAGCTGGAGAATCTTGAAAACACATACGCATCGCTGGATGAGGAATATGATGTGGCATCCGCCGGTGCAGCCCGTGCGGAGATAGAGGAAGAGTATAACGAACTGAATGAATTGAACAGCCTTATAGAGGAGACTATAGCGGCAAGAAATGCGATTTCAGACCGCAGCGCCGGTTTTAAAGAACAGATAAGGCTTAATGATATTGCGCTGGAGTACAGGGATTATACGGATGCGGGTGCAGAGTATGATAAATTAAAAGAATTGATTGCCAACCGAAGCAAGGATGATGAAGAGATAATTGAGTCCATGCACCGGCTGGCTGCTTTGAAATACAGATTTTATACCGAAAAAAGAGCATTAAATCTGGAGGGTCTTAACCGGGCAGAGGAAACGGCAGCTGACATTAAATCCGAATATGAGGCAGAGAAGGAGAAGGTGCGCGCTCTTTTTGCGGGGATGAGCAGCGAAAAGGGAATATATGATGAGGTCAACTCAATCTGCCTTTCCAAGGAAAGCAGCCTGATGGCAGGCCTTAAGGAGTGTTCGCTTATAGTTGCGGATGCGCTCGGCCAGGCATATGAAGATAACGGAAATGATATTGATAAGAGCCGGGAAAATATCGCGTCACTTGACGAAAATACCGCTAAGTGTGCCGGAATTATACGCGATAATGAGAAGAAAGCAGCTGTTGCACGGAACAGATATGAACGGATGAAGGCGGATTATGACAAAGCGGCGACGCGTTATGAAGCTGCCGTAAAGAGAACCGGACACATATCAACATTGTGTAATATATATAATTGCAGCCGTGATGCGCTGATACACACGATGCATCAGATATATGACAGCACATTAAAACAGCAGATAGAGAAGGAAAATGAAATTAACAGTCTTCAGGCATATCTTGGCAATATCAAAGAGCATAAAGTGCCTGATTATGACAGCAGATTTGAAGCGGTTCTCGATTACCTCAGAGGGCGTTACGGAAATGCTGTCCGTGCGGGACGTGATGCCGGCGTGGATATGATAAGGGAATATCCATATCTGCCTTATGTGATCGTTGCCGGTGATGCGTATGATGCGATAGCGGCGGATAAGGTTATTTATTCGATGAACACCGGAACTTATATGGTTCCGATCATCAGAAACGAAATGGATTTCCCGGATGCAGGCAGTATGAATGCCGCATATAAGAGAATGGATTTTCTGTGGGATGAAGCGGCACTTGCAGCCGAGACAGATAATGTATCGGAGGAATTAAAGACGGCAAAAGAGAGTCTTGTGAGCATCCGCGATAAGGCCGAGGTTATAAGAGATGATATCGTGACCGCAAGAACTGTTTTAGAGGATGAACCGGCGGAAATAATCAAATCGGAGCTTGGTCAGATCGAAGAAGATATGGCACAGCTGCAGGATGAAATCGAGCTGTGTGACAGGACAATATCTAACGAAACTGTGAGAAATGAGGCATTGAAGAAGGCTCTTGCAGCTGAAAAAGAACATCTTGATGAATGTATGGCACGCAGAAAGATGCTGGAGGATAATCTTGCGATTTATGCCGAACTTATCGGGCTGCGTGAACGCAGAAAGAAAGTCCGTGCTGAGATGGATAAGGCCAGGGCGGAATACGATATTGCTGCCCGGAACGAGGAAAATCTTTCCGTGAAACTTGAAAATGCGGTCAATAATCGTGACAGAATAAGAGCTGATATTGATAGGGATGATGAAGTCTATAATAGTATTTACAGACCGTATTACCGTGAAAATGATGATGCCGCCAACCCTGAGGGTATGCTTGAAGAGGCAGTCGATGCCAGGTTTGCGGCTTTGCAGGAGCTTATAACCGGCCGCAACGGTGATATAGAGGATAAGACAAGGCTTATGAATAACTGCCGCGCGGCAATGGATAAATCTGAGAGGAGCATAAAACGCAACGGTATGTCGCTTGAGGATGCCAAAGAGAATCTTGAAAAGGGACTGCTTGTAATACGCGATGAGGCATATATTGAGAACCTGCGTCGTGAAATTAACGATTCAGACCGCAAAGCGGCTGCCAAAGATTCCGAAATAGATGCACAGTCAGCTTCCAGAAACAGAATTGAAGGAAGCATTGAGCATGCGCGCAGGGTGTATGAGGAGAAATACGGCACATTTGAACGCACAAGCGATGATAATCCGAAGGAGAGCATAGCTGTGTTCAGGCATAAGATGTCTGAAATTACATCAAGACGGAGTGATATTAAATCGCAGATAAGACAGCTTGAAAATGATAACAGGGATGCGATGGTCATGGAACGCGACCTGGAAAGGATTGTCACCAATGCAGGACTTTCCGGACGTGAAACTGCTAATGGAATATTGACTGCGGATGTGTCTTCATATGATGAATTACGTAAAGAATATAACCGTGTTCTCAAAGAGGAAGACAGACTCAAAACAGATTTTTATAACAGAAAACAGAAACTTATAACTTCACTGGAGGACCTTAAGGCATATGAGCTTGCGCAGGAAATCATGGCATCGGTTGAGCTTCCGCAATGTGTGGCAGATGTGACGGCAATGGTGGATGGACTTAAGCAGACCAATGAATGCATAGCGCTTGAACGTGACAGAATTGACAAAAGTCTTGGTGAGATGGAACATATTAAGGACAGGTTTGAGGACAGATGTATACAGATATGCAGCAATATCAGAACCGAACTTGACAGACTTCCTAAGTTATCACGTATTACATTGGATGATGAGGTTATACCAATAATCACATTATCGGTTCCGTATATCAGGGAAGATATGTATAAGGACAGAATGTCAGTATATATCAATGAGACGGTGTCGGCGGCAGAAACCTTCCATTCTCCGGAAGACAAACTCAAATACATTAAGGGACGGCTTTCATGGAAGCGGTTGTTCTCAGTCGTAGTCCAGGATATGAACAGTATTAAACTCTCGCTTTACAAGAGGGAACATATTAAGGACCAGAGCCGTTATCTCAGGTACGAGGAGGCGGTCGGTAGTACCGGCCAGTCGCAGGGTATATACATACAGTTCCTTATAGCGATTATCAATTATATTGCGTGTCTGAATTCAGCCAATAAGGATTCTCAGATAACCGGTAATACTATTTTCATAGATAACCCATTCGGTGCGGCGAAGGATGTGTATATCTGGGAACCGATTTTCGGTATGCTTAAGACCAACCATGTCCAGTTAATCGTTCCGGCAAGAGGCGCCACACCGGCAATTACCAGAATGTTTGATGTGAATTACATTCTCGGACAGAAACTTGTGGCAGGCAGACAACAGACAGTTGTGGTCGATTACAGAAGTCAGGTTAAAGCCGATGAGATGGAATATGTGCAGCTTGATTACGAACAGTCAACAATCGAGGATTTTTTTAACACATGATTTTTGACATTGATATGCCGCTGTGATACAATAAATTATTAGAGAAAATTCCGCTTTACAGAATGAGAGGTAATTGGTGTGGACCGAGTTGAATTTGGAATTAAACTTGAACAGATAAATAAATTACGTGACAAAGGCGATTATGAGGCAGCGGCCAAGGTCGTTGAAACAATCGAATGGCGTAAAGTCAAGAAATGGTCAGAACTTGCCATTGCCGAGGACGTTTATGAGAGAGCCGGAAGGCTTAAGGATGCACGCAATATCTGTGTGTATGCCTATAATAGAAATCTCGGTGGCAAGAGGCTTATATATAAGCTCACGGAGATATCAATTGCGATAGATGATCTTGATGAAGCCGATGATTTGTATAACGAATTTGTAGAGGCAGCACCGAGGGATACGGAAAAATATATCCTTATGTATAAGCTTAACAAGGCACGCAAGGCGCCGGTTGAACGCCTTATAGAGATTCTTGAAGAGTACAAGCAGAGTGAACTTGACGAGCAATATGAATATGAACTTGCCGAACTATATGCTCAGGCGGGCAGAATTGATGAATGTGTGCGTGAATGTGATGATCTGATTCTCTGGTTCAATGAAGGAGAATATGTTGAGAAGGCATTGAGGCTTAAGAACCGCTATGCCAAGCTTACCAAATCACAGCAGGCCAAGCTTGATATGATGGAAGAATACCGCGCGGCCGGTATGGAATACAGCACGGTTATGCCGGAATATGACAGCGAACCTGATATTGAACATGAGGAAGTTAAGGAACTTGAACCGCAGGAAGAATATAAGGTACAGGAAAAAGATTATTCTATATATGATACTCAGAACATACAGGCACAGCTTGCCGAAAGCATGGCGAAGATTCTTGGTGGAATAAACGGTCCGGGAGAAGAAGAGGCGGTTGAGCCGGAAATAACCGAACCGGCCGGAATTGAAGAACCGTCGGAGACCACTGAAGCCGTGGAACCGTCGGAGACCACTGAATTCATGGAACCGGAGGAAGACACATGGGAAGAGCCGGAAGAAACCGAAGAGCCCGAAGAACAGCCGGAGGCGGAGAAAGAACCGGAAGAACAGCCGGAGGCGGAGAAAGAACCGGAAGAAGCCGAAGAACAGCCGGAAGTAGAGAAAGAGTCTGAGCCGGACAGTATTGAAGATAAGTATAAAGATATATATGAGGGCATAGACGAACCGACCAAGGAAATCCGGATTAATACGCATCATTGGAACAGATACAGAAGCGTTATGGAAGATGACACTAAAGAACCGATGACAGCAGATGTTCCGTTGCCTGAGGGAGCGCTTCCTAAATATATCGTTGAGAAGAGTGAGATGGAGGGCGAGGCCGGTACCAATCCTGAATTCATTATAGAAGATTTTGAGACGATCATAGAGAAGCAGGAAGAACCGGTGGAAGAAGAGAGCGTCGCAGAGGCAGCTGAACCTGAAGAAGATGATGAGTACATGGTCAGACTGGTAACCGAAGATGACGAACCGCAGGAGGAACCGGAAACCAATGAGACAGAGCCGGAAGAGTCATTGGAAGAAGCTGTGAAAAAAACAGTTTCGGAAGCTGCAGAGCCGGAGGAAAGTGAAGTAATAGACGGTCAGATGGACATAATGCAGTGGATGGAATCCATGCAGGATACAGCCGTAGAAGATACACCGGAAACTGATACGGAAACTGAAGCTGCAGAGCCGGAGAAAATACCCGATGATGAACAGATGATCAATGATGCAGCGGAAGATGCCATTAATGATATTGCAGCCAGACTTATGGCCGAAGTCAGGGAAGAACTGGATGCCAGAGCCGGCGAAGAAGCACCGACAATGATTGCCGAAGAAGAGTACATTGATGATGAAGCTGACGATGCCGGAGAAATAATGGCTGATGATGAGGCAGAAGAAGAATTTTCAGAAGAAGAGATTGCCGCATATGAGGAAGAACACAGTGCGGCCGAAGATGAGATAACGGCTGCGGCTGAAGATGAGATGACGGCTGCGGTTGAAGAAGACAACGACAATGACTATGTCCTTAAGCCTTCGGAACGCCGGTATCTGCAGAAATATCTTTTCATCAGCGGAATGGAAGAGACAGCTGCCGAGATTATCAATAATAAGAAACGTGAAGTCCCGGACGGAACCTCTGCACACGGTAATATTGCCGTAGTCGGAAGGGCCAAGACCGATAAAACGGATTTTGCAATCGATTTATTCAAGGCACTGCACTCTGAGGACAACAATAAGAAACTACGCATAGCCAAGACCAATGCGGCGGCCATAAACAGTAAGAGTATATTGGCATCTGCGGATAAGCTTAAGGGAATCACTCTTATCATAGAAAATGCCGGACAGCTTACCAAAGAATCGGCCAGGGAACTTGCACAGGTAATGGAAGGCGATACAGAATCAATGCTTGTAATCATAACAGGTGAGGATTATTCGATTAACCGTGTTTTTACAGAAGTTCCGGATCTTTCGAGAATGTTTGACTATCGTGTTGAGGTCAGAAGATATTCGGTAAATGAACTTGTGGCAGCAGCTAAGGACTATGCGCGTGAGAAAGGTTATATTATAGGTGAGAAAGCATTACTTAAATTATACCTTCTTGCAGGAGGCATTGATACCGGAGATGCTACCAAAGCAGTTGAAAGTATCAGAGAGATTGTGGATGATGCGATTGAACGCGGCAGCCGCAAGGGAAAACGCCGGACATCCAGGAAAAACGGCGGGTTGATCATACTTAAAGACAAAGATTTTATATCGTGACGAAGGAGACAGAAGGATGCTTGAAGAATTGAAAGAAAAAGTTCTTGATGCGAATCTTGAACTTGTAAGACAGGGACTTGTAATTTATACATGGGGCAATGTGAGCGGGATTGACCGTGACAGTAATCTTGTTGTAATTAAGCCAAGCGGCGTTGATTATGACGGAATGAAAGCATCTGATATGGTAGTTGTTGACCTTGACGGTAATGTTGTGGAAGGAAGTTACAGACCGTCTTCGGATACGCCGACGCATGTGGAATTATATAAGCATTTTAAGGACATGGGTGCGGTGGTTCATACACATTCACATTGGGCAGTTTCATTTGCGCAGGCAGGAATGCCTATTACGGCATTCGGAACAACCCATGCAGATTATTTCTACAATGATATAATCTGTACGAGGGCATTGACCAAAGACGAAGTGGAAAGTGATTATGAGACCAATACAGGTAAAGTAATCATCGAGGCGATAGACGGAACGGATGTTATGGCTACACCGGGAATACTTGTCCGTAACCATGGACCGTTTGTGTGGGGCAAGGACCCTGCCAATGCGGTATACAATGCGACTGTTATGGAACATGTTGCGGAAATGGCATATAATACAATGGTACTGGATCCGAGAGCACAGAGAGTTCCGCAGTATCTTCTGGACAAGCATTATAACCGTAAACACGGAGCCAATGCTTACTATGGACAAGATAACAGATAGACAGTAAATAACCGCGGTACTTGTGATATGTACCGCGGTTTTATTCTGTAATTATTTATCTAAATCCGATGTGCAGCATGGACATTTAACAGCTTTGATGTTAATTTCCGACATGCAGTAAGGACAGATCTTTGTAGTCGGCTCAGCCGGCTTTTCTTCTTTCTTCTTAATATTTCTGAAGGCATTGATTGTCTTGACTACAATGAAAAGACAGAGTGCCGTGATGAAGAAAGTGATGACACAATGGCTGTGAATGCAGAGCCAATAATCATACCTACGGCAAGATCGATTACGTTTCCCTTGGATATAAATTCCTTGAATTCGTTAAGTATTTTTTTCATGTGTGCCTCCTGCGTGTGTATCGTCCGCATCTGTAGTATTGCGCGGAACAATGTAAGCTCTGACTTTAATTATCCTGTTTTTGTCACACTTCTCGACTATGAACTTAAGCCCGTCAAGGTCGACTTCATCGCCTTCCTGCGGCAGCCGTTCAAGGTGTTTGACAATGAGACCTCCGATTGAATCATAATATTCTGAAGCATCCTCGTCCTTAGGAAGTTCAAAGATATCATCAATATCGTTAAGTTTGGCAGAACCTGATAAAAGGTACTCAGTATCATTGACTTTGACAATGTCATCCTCTTCATCATAGTCATACTCATCACGTATTTCACCGACAATTTCTTCAAGAAGATCTTCAAGTGTAATCATTCCGACGGTGGAACCATATTCATCAACAACTATGGTAAAATTGTTGGAGGTCTTACGCATCTCGGTCATAAGTTCCGAAATATCCTTGAATTCGTATGTATAATATGGTTTACGAAGAATATTGCGGACATTGAATTCGGTTCCCTTGTCACAGAGAAGAAGGTCCTTAACATTAATAATACCTATCACGTTATCGACATTATCCTCATATACCGGAAGACGGGTGTATTTATCCTCGCGGAACACTTCAACAATCTCTTCGTAGGTACTGTTTACGGAGATACATGTCATATCAATGCGGGGTATCATTACGTCCTTGGCCTGGGAATCCCCGAAATCAAACACGTTGCTTATCATGGCATGTTCGTCATTCTCGATAACGCCTTCTTCGTGGCTTACATTGACGAGAGTACGAAGTTCATCCTCGGTTATGGAAGCCTGGTTCTTGTCAGACTTAAATCCGAGTATAAAAAGAAATGCCGATGAGACCTTGTTCAATATAAAAATTACCGGTGTAAACACTATCATAAGCAGCCAGATTATGCTGCTGTATGCCGGCGCAATTTTATCCGCATTGGCGGTTGCGATGGTCTTTGGCGTTATCTCACCGAAGATGAGAACCACGACCGTCATGATTCCGGTTGCAATGCTGACGGCGGAATTGCCGAAAAGCGACTGCGCAACCATCGTCGCAAGCGCTGAAGCTGAAATGTTTACAAGGTTGTTGCCGATAAGAACGGCGCTGAGCATTTTGGCGGAATTCTCACGAATCTTGAGAACTCTGGCAGCTCTTTTGTTGCCGTCGTCTGCGAGTGAACGCATACGAATAAGATTAACCGAGACAAATGATGTCTCAGCAGATGAAAAAAATGATGACAGAGCAATAAGCACTACAAGTGCTACTATCTGTATCGCGACACTGGGGTCCAAAGTATCAACTCCTTTAAATTTTTTTATGTATATGATAATAACATTTATATATGAATAATTCAACAAATTTATTGGATAACGATGTAAAATTGTGCTATACTAAAATATCCGAATGCTTAAGGAGAGACAGAATATGTATATAATAGCGGGACTCGGTAATCCTGAGTCCAAATACGATAAAACGAGACATAATATAGGTTTCAGGCTGATAGATGAACTGGCGGTCAGAAACGGGATAACATTCAGCGACAGGAAACATAACGGACTTGTTGGTAAGGGCATTATAAGCGGAGAGAAAGTAATTTTACTCAAGCCGCTCACATACATGAACCTCAGCGGTGAATGTGTAGGTCCTGCAGCAGATTATTATAAAGTAGAGCCTGAGAATGTAATCATTCTCTTCGACGACATCAGTCTTGATGTCGGCAGAATCAGAATCCGCAAGAAAGGCAGTGCCGGTGGGCATAACGGAATCAAAAGCATTATTGCGCACCTTGGAAGTGAGAACTTTTTGCGTCTTAAGTTTGGTGTCGGGGATAAGCCGAAGGAAATGGATCTTGCCGATTATGTTCTCGGAAGATTTTCATCCCAGGATGAGGCTACGGTATCCGAAGGAATTAAAAGGGCGTGTGAGGCGGTTGAATGCATGATCGGTGAAGGATGCGATGCAGCCATGAACAAATATAACGGGTAGGAATTATGAATGTATTGGAACTGCCGGTCCGCGAACTGGCATACTATGATAATATAATATACGACCTGAAGAAAACAGGCAGGGTGCCGGTGGCTTTTGGATGCGTTGAGCAGCAGAAGCCGCACTTTATTTATGGAGTAGGTAAGGAGTTTAAGTACAGACTTATCGTGACCTATAATGAAATAAGGGCAAGGCAGATTTACGAGGATTACCGTGCAATGGACCGTAATACGGTATATTATCCGGCGAGGGATTTTATTTTCTATAGTGCGGACATACACGGAAACCAGCTTGCGAAGGAACGTCTTGAAGCAGTGCACAGACTTTCGGAAGAACCGTCCTTGACGGTAGTGACGACAATTGACGGCTGTATGGATAAACTTATGCCTGTGCAGGTATATGAGCGGTACACGATAAGAATAGCGGCGGATGATGACATTGATGTTGACGAACTTGCAGAGAAACTTTCGCTTATGGGATATGAACGCTGTGCCCAGGTTGAATTTGGCGGACAGTTTGCAGTCAGGGGCGGAATAATTGATGTATATCCGCTCACGGCAGAGAATCCGTACAGAATAGAACTCTGGGATACACAGGTGGACTCCATAAGAAGTTTCGATGCCGAAAGCCAGCGTTCGATTGAGAATGTCGAAGATGTGACAATTTTTCCGGCAATAGAACTTATTCCGGATGATAACATGGCGGATGCGATGGAAAGCCTTGAAAAAGAGACAAAAGAGTATGCCGCACGGCTTGAGAAGGATAACAGACTGGCGGAAGCAGCACAGATTAAGAAGAATTTTGAGCAGCTTAAGGAGAAACTTTTTGTCCTTAAAGATTACACCGGATGTGACAGTTATATAAATTCATTTGTTAAGACGGGTGTCTCATTAATTGATTATTTTGACCGGCAGAGTACACTTGTTGTGCTGGATGAGCCGAACCGGATTGATGAGAAAATGCGTGTATCAACAAAGGAATTCAGTGAAAGCATGTCTCACAGGCTGGAGAAGGGAAATATCCTTCCGTCACAGACGGATGTGCTTTTCGGAGAGGGCGAAATTTACGCCAAAATAGGTGCAAGATATGCGATGGCGGTTGCGACACTTGACTGCAGGCTCCCGCTTCTGCAGGTATCGGGACATTATAATATCAACTCCAAAAGTATCGCATCATATAATAATTCTTTTGAAACATTAATATCCGATATCAATTCATGGAAAAAGCAGAAATATCGCATTATTCTTATGTCATCATCAAGAACCAGAGCACAGAGACTTGCGTCGGACTTAAGGGATAACGGCGTGACAGCCATATATTCCGATAACGCAGACAGAGAACCTGTCGAAGGCGAGGTTATGACACTTGGAGGCAGATTAAGACGCGGATATGAATATCCGGATCTTAGATTTGTTGCCGTTGCAGAGGACGATATTTTCGGTACATCCAGGAAAGAGCGGAAGAAAACCAGAAATACCCAGGGAACACCGATTTCGGGATTTGCGCAGCTGAACATAGGTGATTATGTAGTGCATGAAAATCACGGACTTGGAATTTATCGTGGTATTGAGAAAATCGAGGTCGACAAGGTCGAGAAAGATTACATTAAGATAGAGTATGCCGGCGGCGGTAATTTGTACATTCTGGCAACACAGCTGGATATGATACAGAAATATGCCGATGCCGAAGCTAAGAAACCAAAGCTTAATAAGCTTGGAACCGCTGAGTGGACCAGAACCAAATCCCGTGTCAAGACGGCTGTAAGGCAGGTGGCAGATGAACTGGTGAAACTTTATGCGATAAGACAGCAGAAGGAAGGATACCAATTCAGTCCGGATACACCGTGGCAGAGGGAGTTTGAAGAACTTTTTCCGTATGAGGAGACGGCCGATCAGCTTGGTGCGATAGAAGATACCAAAAAAGACATGGAAAGCCGCAAGATAATGGACAGACTTATCTGCGGGGACGTTGGATATGGCAAAACGGAGATTGCAATGAGGGCTGCGTTTAAAGCTGTGCAGGATAACAAACAGGTGGCATATCTTGTGCCTACGACCATCCTTGCCAAGCAGCATTTTACCGGTTTTGACCAGAGAATGAAGGATTTCGGCGTCAATGTTAAAATGTTGTCCCGTTTCTGCACACCGAAAGAAATCAGGGAAACTATTGAAGGCCTTAAAAAAGGTCTTGTTGACGTTGTGGTCGGAACACACAGAATACTCTCTAAGGATATAGTATTTAAGGACCTCGGACTTCTTATAATAGATGAAGAACAGCGTTTCGGCGTTACACATAAAGAGAAAATCAAACAGCTCAAGGACACGGTGGATGTTATAACACTCACGGCAACACCGATTCCAAGGACGCTTCACATGAGTCTCATAGGGATCAGGGACATGAGCGTATTGGAAGAGCCACCGGTGGACAGACTTCCTATACAGACGTTTGTCACGGAATATGATGAAGAGATGGTCCGTGAAGCCATTAACCGTGAACTTGCCCGTGGCGGACAGGTATACTATGTTTATAACAGAGTTCAGGGCATAGACGAATTTGCCCTGAATATAAGCAAACTTGTTCCGGATGCCAATGTAGCTTTTGCGCACGGACAGATGCATGAGCGTGAACTTGAGAAAATAATGGTCGATTTTGTCAACGGAGACATAGATGTACTTGTATCGACTACAATCATTGAGACCGGACTTGACATACCGAATGTTAATACTATTATCATACATGATTCAGACAGGTTCGGTCTGTCACAGCTTTATCAGCTCCGCGGACGTGTCGGCCGTTCCGGCCGTGTGGCATATGCTTTTCTTATGTACAGGCGCGATAAAATCCTCCGCGAAATTGCCGAAAAGAGGCTCAGCGCAATCAGGGAATTTACCGAACTGGGTTCCGGTTTTAAAATCGCCATGAAAGACCTTGAAATCCGTGGCGCAGGCAATATTCTGGGTGAGGAACAGCACGGACATATGGAAGCTGTGGGATATGATTTGTATTGCAAACTTCTTAACGAGGCAGTCGCCAATCTTAAAGGAATCGATACCGGTGAGGATTTCGAGACGGTCGTGGATATAGATGTGGATGCTTTTGTACCGGCAACCTATATAAGAAGCGAGGCTCAGAAACTGGATATATACAAGAGGATTGCGGCTATTTCGACAGCGGAAGAATTGTCCGATATGACGGACGAACTTATGGATCGTTTCGGAGATGTTCCTAAGTCGGCAATGAACCTTATGCGCACAGCGTATATCAAATCAATCGCGCATAAGGAATACATTCTTGAAATCAAGGCCGGACGCAAGGAAATGAAGATTAAGATGTTCCCGAAGGCTAAGATAGATCCGCTTAAAATTCCTGAATTTATCCGGAGTTACGGAAACAGAATGCGGTTTACCAACGGTGAAATACCATATTTCACATATTATTTTGACAAAGAAGAAGTAAAAAACAGCGACAGTTATATTAAAACTGTTACTTCGGTAATAGAAAGCATGAATGTGCTTGGAGGACAGTGATGAAAATTCTTGTTATTTTTACCGGTGGGACCATTGGCAGTGAAGCATCCGGTGAGTATATCGGCATTGACGGAATCAAACCGTACAAATTATTACAAATGTATGCGGAGGCATACCCTGATGAGGCCCGGGATGTCAGGTTTGATACAGAATCTCCGTATACAGTGTTAAGTGAGAATGCTGATGGAAATACTTTTAAGAAACTTTTTGATGCGGTAAGTCAGGGAGTGGATGCCGGATATGACGGAATCATTGTCACACACGGAAGCGATACGCTCCAGTATGGCGCAGCTGTCGCGGCATATGCAGCCGGATGTGATTCAATTCCGGTAATTATGGTCGCGAGCAATTATGTGCTTGAAGATGAACGGTCCAACGGACTGGTTAATTTCCGCTCGGCGGTACTTTTTATAAAGGGAAGATACGGAACCGGTGCCTATGCGGCATATGCCAACAGAGGCGGCAGATGCAGGATTCACTGCGCGCTCGAACTGATGCCGCACAGAATGTTTGATGATTCCTTGCATAGTGTGAATGAGGAATATTACGGTGAATTTGATGACAAAAGATTTATAAGGACGAACCATGCGTGTCCAAAATACGGCAGAATACAAGAAACACCGGAAACTCCGGACGGATGTATTGGAATAATGTGTATGAGTGTACATCCGGGAATGGTATGCCCTGAGATAACTGACAGTGTGAAAGCAGTTATTATTGAAAGTTATCATTCCGGAACTGTATGCACGGATTATCGTCCGTTTTGTGAAATGCTTGAAAAGGCAGCAACGCTTTCAATACCGGTTTATCTTGTCGGAGCATACGAAGGGCAGGATTATGAAAGCTGCGCAGCATATAAACATATGGGAATACGGGTGCTAAGCAAAATTCCTGTGGCAGCCGCATATGTGGGAATCTGGCTTGGCGTTATTTAGAAACCAACGTATAATCACGCTCAAAAAGCTCATTGCACAGCTGTTCTTTCAGAACGGTCCAGTCAACTCTGGCAAGCAGTTTTTCGCAGATGAAAGACTTGCTTTTCTGCCGGTACCGGGGCATCTGATTGTGTGAGAGAATGTTGGATAACTCATTTTTCCACAGCCATGACATCTGGCTGGCTTTGAGAACGGACGGGTTGTCTGTGGCAGGACGTACTTCATCGATTATGACTTTCCGGTTGTCCTCGTATATGCAAAGTATTCCCCAATAATCCGGAATGTGCCCGGCTACATGTTTTACATGCCTCAATCCGGTTACAATATAATTAGAGTCACAGAACTTGTTGTAATCTTTGACCTGGCGTTCCAGCCGGTCATATGTGTCGGCATTGCTTTTGATTTCCAGCCCGACAATGCGTTGCGGAAGAACCATGACAACGTCGGCACGCGAACGGCCCATATTCAGTTCCTCAAGAATACGGGATTTGCCGAAGCGTTCCTCCAGATAATAAAAAAGAGGCTCGCGTATATCTTTATCGTATAGCATATATTTTCTCCTAAAAATGTGTGAATTCTTGTAATTGACACATTTATATGATAAAATATTATTAATTAAATGTAAATATGGGGAATCAGGGAAAATAAAAACATGTACCAGAACAGAGAAAATATAAAGAATTTAATATTGTACCTTGTGGACCTGGTGTCAGTCTTTGTCAGCTATTTTGTAGCTAACTGCATATGGCTCGGTCTTGTCAAAGGATATCATATACTTCATAGAGCAGAGCTGCTTGATGCACTTGGAATAGTGTTGTTTTCATTTGCTATTGTTGTATTTATTTTTAATGTGAACAGGGATTTCTTTAAGCGGAATACGTATGAAGAATTTATGTACTGCCTGAAGATAAATCTTATTTTTGCAGCAGTTTACGCGGTCTTTCTTTTTGTGAAAGGCAATTCCGATCTCGCATCAAGAGGAGTGTTTGTTATTACACCGATTCTTAATATCGGAGTGATGCACGCGGCTCATTATGCAGTGAAATACTACCTCACAAGGGTTTACAGTAGGAAAAAGAAAAATGTCCAGTTTTTCCTTGTCACGACTAAGGAACGTGCGGTGTATGCGGTTGAACAGCTTAAGACAAACGAGAGCTGGGTAAGCAGAATCTATGGAATGTGTATCGTAGATGATAATATGACGGGCCAGGAAATTGACGGAATTCCGGTTTGCGCCGACAATGATACTTTCATAGATTATATACGTAAAGAAGTTGTTGATGAGGTTTTTATCGATGTGCCGTATGCGACCGGTGCATCACTCAGACAATACATTATGGAATTAGAGAATATGGGTGTCGTTGTACACCTTAATATAGAGATTCTTGAGAATTTCAATGACTTCAAGAAATCATTGTCAATGCTCGGCAATATACCAGTAATCACTTTTGCCAATAATTATTATGATGCCAATAAAATGCTCATTAAGAGGATTATGGACATCATCGGTTCGCTGGTGGGAATTGTTTTGACATTAATTGTCACTGTTTTTCTCGCTCCGGTACTTCTTATAGAGTCACCGGGGCCGCTCATTTTCAAGCAAAAGAGGGTTGGCAAGAACGGCAGATATTTCTATCTGTACAAATTCCGTTCCATGTACAAGGATGCGGAAGAACGTAAGAAGTCGCTGATGGCTCAGAACGAGATGAAGGGTCATATGTTCAAGCTCAAGGATGATCCCCGTATAACCAAGGTGGGTAAATTTATCCGTAAGACAAGCATAGACGAGCTTCCGCAGTTTTTTAACGTTCTGCGCGGTGATATGAGCCTTGTCGGAACGAGACCTCCGACAGTTGATGAGTTCAAGAAGTACGAGGGATATCACAAGAGAAGACTCAGCATGAAACCGGGTATTACCGGTATGTGGCAGGTCAGCGGAAGAAATAATGTCAGCGACTTTGAAGACGTTGTCAAACTTGACCTTGAATATATTGATAACTGGAATATAGGACTTGATTTTAAGATACTTTTTAAGACAATAGGAATCGTGTTCGGACACAAGGGAGCCACTTAAGGATGGATATTAGGATTTTAATTGCCGCTCATAAACCATACGGATTTGCGCAGGATGATATTTATATGCCGGTTCAGGTCGGAGCCGCGCTCAATGATAAATTCGGTGCGGCATGTGATGATACGGGTGATAATATATCGGACAAGAATCCGTATTACTGTGAACTGACTGGCTTATACTGGATGTGGAAGAATGTCAAAGCTGATTATTGCGGACTTGTGCATTACAGGAGATATTTTGCTGTGCGCGGATGCAGGCGGCTGTTTGGCAGGAACAAATACGACGCCATAGCCGGACGCAAGGATATTGAAAAACTTCTTGCGGATTGTGATATCATTCTTCCTACCAAGAGACATTATTATATTGAGAGCCTTTATTCACATTATGCGCATACGCATTACGGGGAACATCTCGATATTACACGCGATATCATACATGATAAGTATCCGGAATATATTGAAAGCTATGATAAGGTAATGAAACAGCGCAGCGGTCATATGTTTAATATGATGATCATGAGCCGTGACAAACTGGATGCTTATTGTACCTGGCTGTTTGATATTCTTGGAGAACTTGAAAAACGTGTGGATTATAAGGGCTATGATGCTTTTCAGGCAAGGCTTTTTGGCAGAGTGAGTGAATTGCTGTTGAATGTATGGGTGGTTCACGGCGGATACCGTTACAGAACGCTTCCGACTGTCAGTACGGAACGCATGGCGTGGGGACGTAAGATCAAGTCTTTTATCACCGCCAAATTTGGTGGACGCAAATACGATAAAAGTTTCTAAAGGCTATAACAAAAAGGCCGTCCGGTGAAATTCACCGGACGGCTTATTAAATGTCTTAATATTCTTAATTAAGCCTGTGGACCTGCACTTACGAGTGCCTTACCTGCATCGTTGCCTTCGTATTTAGCGAAGTTCTTAACGAATCTTGCAGCAAGATCTTTAGCCTTAGCTTCCCACTCTGAAGCATCAGCATATGTGTCACGAGGATCAAGGATTCCTGAATCTACACCAGGGAGTTCTGTAGGAACTTCGAAGTTGAAGTAAGGAATTGTCTTAGTAGGAGCATTCTTGATATCTCCGTTAAGGATAGCATCAATGATTCCACGGGTATCTTTGATGGAGATACGCTTTCCTGTTCCGTTCCATCCTGTATTAACAAGGTATGCCTTAGCACCGCTTGCCTGCATCTTCTTAACAAGCTCTTCTGCATACTTGGTAGGATGAAGCTCGAGGAATGCCTGTCCGAAACATGCTGAGAATGTCGGTGTAGGCTCTGTGATTCCACGCTCTGTACCTGCAAGCTTAGCAGTGAATCCTGAAAGGAAGTAGTACTGTGTCTGCTCAGGAGTAAGAACTGATACCGGAGGAAGTACTCCGAATGCATCTGCTGAAAGGAAGATTACGTTCTTAGCTGCAGGAGCTGATGAAATAGGACGAACGATGTTCTTGATATGGTTAATAGGATAAGATACACGAGTATTCTCTGTTACGCTCTTATCTGTGAAATCAATCTTACCGTTCTCATCAAGTGTTACGTTCTCAAGGAGAGCGTCACGAGTGATTGCATTGTAGATATCCGGCTCTGAATCCTTATCAAGGTCGATAACCTTAGCATAGCATCCGCCCTCGAAGTTGAATACGCCGTTATCATCCCAGCCGTGCTCATCATCACCGATAAGGAGACGCTTAGGATCTGTTGAAAGTGTAGTCTTACCTGTTCCTGAAAGACCGAAGAAAATAGCTGTATTTTCACCGTTCTTATCAGTGTTGGCTGAGCAGTGCATAGAAGCGATGCCCTTAAGTGGGAGATAGTAGTTCATCATTGAGAACATACCTTTCTTCATCTCTCCGCCGTACCATGTGTTAACGATTACCTGCTCACGGCTTGTAATGTTGAACATAACAGCTGTCTCAGAGTTAAGACCGAGTTCTTTATAATTCTCAACCTTAGCCTTGGATGCATTGTAAACAACGAAATCCGGCTCGAAGTTCTTAAGTTCTTCTGCGGTTGGTTTAATAAACATATTGGTAACGAAATGTGCCTGCCAAGCAACTTCAACGATGAAACGGATAGCCATACGTGTATCCTTGTTAGCTCCGCAGAATGCATCTACTACATAAAGCTTCTTATTAGAAAGTTCTTTGATTGCAAGATCCTTAACTGCAGCCCATGCTTCCTGTGAAGCAGGATGGTTATCGTTCTTGTATTCATCGGATGTCCACCATACAGTGTCCTTTGAATTCTCATCAACAACGATGAATTTATCTTTAGGAGAACGTCCTGTATAGATACCTGTCATAACGTTAACGGCACCGAGTTCGCTGACCTGACCCTTTTCGTATCCTTCAAGGTCTTTTTTGGTCTCTTCCTCGAATAACATCTCGTAAGAAGGATTGTGTACAATTTCAGTAGCACCGGTAATACCGTATTTGCTTAAATTAAGTTCTGACATTTTGCATTTACCTCTTTTCTTTCTTAGTGTGTATTTCTCTTTCCATATTATACATAATTCATTTTTAAAATCAATAAAATAAATCTAAATTTTTTATCTAAATTACAAAAAAAGCTTTAAAACTTATATTTTTAATATTTACATTGAAGTTATTGATAAATATGTATATTATATAATTAATAACAGCCGGGTACACGGAGGAATTTATTAATGAAAAAGATAATTATAGTCGGTGGAGGAATCGCGGGACTCGCAGCGGGCATATACGGTTTGAAGGCCGGAATGGCTGCTGAGATATATGAGAAAAATCCGGTTGCCGGCGGAAGCTGCAGCGGATGGTACAGCGGAGATTATTTTATCGACAACTGCATACACTGGCTGACCGGAACCAAACCCGACACGCCGCAGTACGGAATCTGGCAGGAACTTGGGGTAATCCGCGCCGGGGAAGCGTTTGTTGAGCGCAGTTCTTTTTACCGCTCCGAACTTGATGGCCAGACGATTACGCTGTGGCGTGACATTGACCGGACAGAGAAGGAAATGCTGGAACTTTCGCCGGAGGATCGTGATGAAATTCATCGTTTCATAGAATACACCAAGCTGGGTGTCAATCTCCAGGAACCGCGCGAGAACACGCTTGATATATTTGACGCATTCAAAGAACTTGGCGGTTCGGGAAACCACAGCAAGATATTGAAAACCATGATTGAGTACATGGGGATGAATCTTGAGGATCTGTCCGGACGTTTTAAACATCCGCTTCTTAAGAAGGTCATGCTTGATTTTATGGCCAAGGAGTACGAGGCATACTGGCTTGTGATGGCGTATGCTTTTTTTACGGCGGGCAACGGGGATCTGCTTAAGGGCGGTTCGGTCGAGATTGTAAGGAGAATGGAAAAACAGTTTAACGAACTCGGAGGAATCCTTCATTTCAATTCTCCGGTATCTTCAATTATAATAGACAAACGCAAATTTAACATGAATATACCTGTATTCGATAAGAAATCCGTTAATTTCTATTCGATGAAGAAGATAACAGCGAGAAACGCAAATGGAATTGAGCTTGCTGACGGAACGCAGATTGAGGCTGATTACATAATCTGCGCATGTGATATAAATTACACTTTTAATACTTTGCTGGGCAAAAAATACACACCACGTTCCGTGCGAGCTGTCTATAAGGATCGCAAAAACAACCCTGTTTACAGTTCTTTTCAGGCTGCATTTGCCGTGGATTCGCCGGTTGACGAAATTGACGACACACTTTCTTTTGATTGCGAGCCGGTGGATGTCGGCTGCCATTCGTATGACAGGATATGCGTGAAAAACTACAGAATTTACGGTGATTTTATCGCGCCAAAGGGTCATACGGTTTTGCAATGCAGCATTGTACAATATAAGGAAGATTATCGCTTCTGGGAGAAACTTTATGAGAACCGCGACCGCTACAATATGATGAAACATAATATTGCCGAGGCCATCCGCTATAGGATAGAAACAAAGTTTCCGCAGTATGCCGACAGAATCAAAGTTATCGACTGCTGGACACCGGCAACGTATGCACACCGCGACAACTGTTACAAGGGTGCATACATGCGGTTCATCACAACCGCCACAAACCGCAATGCGTTTCTTTCAAGCGGTATCCGCGGATTGCGCAATGTTGTTCTGGCAAGCCACTGGCTCAGGTATCCGGGCGGAGTTCCTACCGCTGCGGCGATGGGCAGACATGCGGTCAGGATTATTGAGAAGATTAACGGAGAGTGACACTCCCGGATTCATATTTTCATATACTCTGCATACAATGTACAAACAGTGATGCAGGGGGAACCCGTTGAAGGAGTATATCGAAGAAAGAGCGATAAAGATGGCGGAGTACATAATAGAGAATAAAACCACCGTCAGACAGACTGCCAAGGAATTCGGCATCAGCAAGAGTACGGTACATAAGGATGTAACCGAGCGTCTTGCGGGAATCAATCCGGTGCTTGCCGCGCAGGCGCGCAAGGTACTTGACGTTAATAAGTCGGAACGCCATATCCGTGGGGGAATGGCAACCAAAGAGAAATACTCACATATGAGATAGAGCCTGAATCAGCCTGCTGCGGAGTGCGGCAGGCTGATTTTTGGTATGGTGACGTGGGATTGCGTGCAACTGGGGAGAAACTTGGCTGATGAAGGTAATGGTAGAAACGAATATTTAAAAAGTGGTTAAAAAGTGGATAGTCCGTATAAGGTGTAAAAATTATGCCTAAAGTAAAGCTACAGCCAAGAATATGAGAATCTATCTCATAAAATTGTTGCAAAAATAAAAAAGCAGGATATAATAAGGATAAAGGTAAGAAATTTGGATAAATGGAGGTAAATAAGATGTTATGCCAATTTACAGTGAGAAATTTTAAGAGCATTCGGGATGCGGTAACATTTGACATGCAGGCTACCGCCATTTCTGAACATGAAGACAGAATTATAAAAGATAAAGATGAGGAATTATATTTACCGGTATCTGCTGTATACGGACCAAATGGCGGAGGAAAATCTAACGTTCTTGAAGCATTGCATAGTCTGGTTACGAAAGTACTGAGGCCATTATATGCTACAAGTAATAACGAAGAGATTGCAATAAAAATGAAAAAGCTTGTGATAGAGCCGTTTGCGTTTGATGAAGAGACGAGAAACAAGCCAACAGAATTTGAACTGTTTTTCAGAACGGAAATGGCAGAGTATCGCTATGAATTGACTGTAAAAAGAGAAATAATTGAATACGAAAGGTTAGACCGTATAAAATTAGATACAGGGCGAAAATCAGCACTTTTTGAACGGGATGAAGATGAAATTACTTTAAAAGGTGCATTTTCAAGATTGAAAACCAGTGATGAATTATCCGATACATTGCCGCTATTATCGTATCTTGGAATTACTTACAGAAAAAACGAAGTGGTGCAGGATGTGCTTGATTGGTTTGATGAAGAAATTAATTTTTTGAATTATGGAAATCCTATGCAAGAATTGCGAATGGCTGTTTCAAAGTCGGAGGATGTAAAAAAACTGATGCTTCAGATGATTCAGGAGATGGATTTGGATATTGTAGATTTTCGCGTAGAAGAGAAGGAAAACGATCGAATTGAGGTATTTACAAAACACATAATAGATGAATATGAAGCAGAGTTGAATTTGTTTGATGAATCCAGTGGAACAAAAAAACTTTTTGGCCTGCTTCCATTTATTGCAAAAAGTTTATTGAAAGGGACAACACTTGTAATTGATGAACTGGATGCAAAGATACATCCGGTATTGCTAAAATACCTTATTATGACGTTCAGTGATATGGAAAAAAATAAAAAGGGTGCGCAGTTGATTTTTACATCACATGATTTGTCTACTATGAACAGCGAAGTATTCAGAAGAGATGAAATCTGGTTTGTGGCTAAAGGAAACCGTCAGAATTCAAAATTATATTCTCTTGTAGAATTTAAAAATAAGAAAGGTGAGTCTGTACGTAAGGATGCGAAGTTCGATAAACAGTATTTGGAAGGAAAATATGGTGCAGATCCATACCTCAGAAAGATTATAGATTGGGGGACGGTGAATGGCTAAAAGAGGCAGAAAAGAGAAAGATAACTGGAAGAAGAAACGGCGGCAGGAATATCTGGAAAAGAAAGAATTCCGTTACTATATTTTTTGCGAGGGACAAGCAACGGAACCTAAATATTTTCAAGGATTCAAAAGGTATATTGAAGATAATCCCATTTATCGAGATATGGTTTTGATTGAAATTGAGGGCTGTCAGGCTGAGACGATGCGGGTAATCGGAAAGGCTGAAGAGTATGTGCGTGAGAATAAGATTACGAAAGGACAGATATGGTGTGTCTATGATAAGGATAGTTTTCCATCCAATGATGTCAATGGAGTGGTTCAGCGGGCAGAAGTATTAAATCAAAAGAATCCGGATATTCAGTATCATGCGGCGTGGAGTAATGAGTGTATCGAATTCTGGTTTATGTTACATTTTGCATATTACACAGCGAATAATCACAGGTCGGAGTATAAGAAATTTTTGAATGAGAAATTCCAGGAACTGGGAATTGGAAAGTATGAGAAGAATATGGATAACATATTTGAAACGCTGATGAATGGTGGGAATCCAAAGTTGGCAATTCGATATGCGAGACGGATTATTAAAAATGAAGAGGGAAAGACACCTGCGGAGATAGCACCTGGAACAAAGGTATATGAGTTGGTGGAGGAATTGGCGAAGTATTTGCCGGAAGAGATAAGAAAATTTTTTAAATAAAATGTTATTGAAGTTACCAATCATAATAATAGTAATTATGGAGGTGGCTGGATGGTGCCGGTGCCGGAAAGCTTTCGGTGAAGATGCCGCGGGGTATAATATGATATTTTCATACTTTTTTGCCCAAAATCAGCAATTTGGTGTCAATTATCCACATCTTGCTAAAATTTTCCCGGTCATGTTAAGTTTCACGGCGCAATGCCGATATTATAATAGTAAGTGGCGGGTTTAATCTTTTTTCAAATTTATGTAAATTCCCTCTTTTAAATTTACGCATTATTGTATATAATGTTTATGTATGTTTAGAATGAATACATCCTTTATATAAAATAATACACAAAGCGAAAGGGGATCACGATGATAAGTACAGATATCGGAATTGATTTAGGAACTGCCAGCATTCTTGTCTACATTAAAGGCAAGGGCGTTGTTTTGAAAGAGCCGTCAGTTGTGGCTTTTGATAGAGATACCAATAAGATTAAAGCTATTGGAGAGGAAGCAAGACTTATGCTCGGAAGAACTCCGGGTAATATAGTTGCCGTAAGACCGCTCAGACAGGGCGTTATCTCCGATTACACGGTAACGGAGAAGATGCTCAAGTATTTTATACAGAAAGCACTTGGCAAGAAGATGCTTAAGAAGCCGAGAATAAGTGTCTGTGTACCTAGCGGTGTTACGGAAGTTGAGAAGAAGGCTGTTGAGGATGCAACATATCAGGCAGGAGCCAGAGAAGTTGCTATTATTGAGGAACCTATTGCGGCAGCGATAGGAGCTGGAATAGATATATCGAGACCGTGCGGTAATATGATAGTTGATATCGGCGGCGGTACTACGGATATAGCGGTTATATCACTTGGAGGAACGGTTGTCAGCACATCAATCAAGATTGCGGGCGATGACTTTGACGAGGCAATCGTACGTTATATGCGTAAGAAACATAATCTTTTGATTGGTGAGAGAACTGCCGAAGACATCAAGATTAAGATAGGAAGTGCTTTCCCTAGGGCTGAGGTAGTGTCCATGGATATCAGAGGACGTAACCTTGTTACGGGTCTTCCTAAGACTGTTACTGTTACTTCCGCAGAGACGGAAGAAGCACTTAAGGAAGCTACATCACAGATTGTCGAAGCTATCCACAGTGTACTTGAGAAGACACCGCCTGAACTTGCGGCAGATATAGCTGACAGAGGAATGGTGCTTACCGGAGGAGGAAGCCTCCTTCAGGGACTTGAAGAATTGATTGAAGAGAAGACCGGAATCAATACGATGACGGCTGAAGACCCTATGACTGCGGTTGCAATAGGAACAGGTAAGTTTATTGAGTTCCTCGCAGGAGATAGATAATATAACGGATAAGCGAAAGGAGTAAGACATATGGTTAGAAGTTTGTATACGGCATGCACAGGTATGGTTCACCAGATGAACAGGCTTGATGTTGTCACCAACAATATGGCGAATTCCGATACAACAGCTTATAAGAAGGAAGGTTCAACATCACAGAGCTTTGATTCCGTATACGGAATCAAAATTAACGACAGTTCCGTTAATTATATTCACCAGAATATAGGCAGAATGAGCCTCGGCGTCAAGGTCGGTGAGACATATACCGATTACGGCGACGGTAATCTGGAGGAGACGGAACAGCTCTATGATATGGCACTTAGCGGGAAAGGATTCTTTGCAATATCCTACGCTGACAGAAACGGAAATGAATCGGTACGTTATACGAGGGACGGTAATTTTACCGTTAATTCGCAGGGTGTGCTGGTGACCAAGGATGGTGATTTCGTTCTGGCTGAAGATGGTGGTCTTATTAACATTCCTGAAGGAGTTAAGATTTCGGTTGATGAATCCGGAAGAATAACGGCGGACGGACAGGAAATAGCACAGCTGCAGCTTGTAGATTTTGAAGACTATAACTATCTTAAGAAATTCGGCGAGAATATGTACATTGCCATTGACGGCGCAACGACAAAGGACGCACAGTGTAAAGTTTATCAGGGATACTTAGAGGCATCCAATGTGAATGTCGTTACGGAGATGGTTGATATGATCACAATAACCAGAGATTACGAAAGCAATCAGAAGGTAATACAGACCATTGATTCCACACTTGAAAAATCTGTTGCATTAGGAAGAATATAAGCCAATCATGAAGGCGGAAGGAGACTGACCGGATTATGATGAGATCATTATATACTGCGGCTTCGGGAATGAGAGCCCAGCAGACTAATTTGGATGTGATTTCCAATAATTTAGCAAATGTTAATTCCACAGGATATAAGACATCGACTGCGGAATTTAAATCACTTTTATATCAGACACTTCAGACACGTTCAACAAGTGCTAACGGCGATTATAAGCCGATAGGAGCACAGGTCGGAACGGGTACACGTAATGCTTCTATTACCACGAGATTTACACAGGGTGCCATGCTCGAAACGGCCAATGATTTTGGATTCGGAATAGAGGGCGATGGATTTTTCGCTGTGCAGGCAGCGGATGGTAATACATATTACACTCGCAACGGAGATTTTCAGATGGCAGTATCTTCTGATGGATTTATGCTTTGCACACAGGAAGGATACCCGGTGCTTGATTCGGACGGAATGCCGATAACATTTGGCGCTGATGAGTATGAGCCATCCAAGATTAAGGTTACATCAGACGGAACAGTGTGTTATCCGGATGCCAACAATAATCTCCAGAGCATCGGAATAAAGATAGGACTGTATCAGGTTACCAATCCGGCAGGATTTAACAGTGTCGGTAATACAATGTATGAGGTGACGGATGCTTCCGGACCTGCGGTAGAAGAAGGCGAGAATCCGAATCTTAAGAAGAGCACACTCATGCAGGGACGTGTGGAAGGCTCCAATGTCCAGGTTGCCGATGAGATGATTAATATGATTGTTGCCCAGAGAGCATATGAGATGAACTCCAAGGCGATACAGGCATCTGACGAAATGCTCAGCCAGGCTAACCAGCTTAGAAGATAGGAGTAACAGGATATGAACGATATGATTAGCGGTTTATCCAACATGTATACTAACGGAGCATATTCTTCCGCGACTGAGAACCTTAAGGACAAGCTTGGGACAACAGATTATTCCAAGGCAACTGATGAGGAGTTGATGGAAGCCTGTAAGACTTTTGAATCATATTTTATAGAACAGGCTATTAAGGGAATGGAGAAGACTATCCCTGATAATGATGATTCATCGGCATCATATCTTAATATGTTTAAAGATACGCTCTATCAGGAATATGCCGATATTGCTTCAGAGCGCGGTGATGGAATAGGAATCGCCAAGATGCTTTACGAACAGATGAAAAGAAATTACAATATCTGATGACAAATGAACATATTAAGCCGTCCGGGGACCATAGGAACCCGTGCGGCTTTTTTATGTTTGAACAAGGGAGACGAATATGCAGATTAAAGGTTACGTCGAGAAAATAATATATACTAACAGCGATAACGGACATACTATACTTGATGTTTCGCTTACATCTGATGAAATAAAGCGCCTTCAGGCAGAATGTCCGGATTATGCGGATGATATAGATGAAGAGATGGTCTGCGTCGGAACACTGCACCTTATTAATGCGGGTGAGTATGTTGTTTTTAACGGTGATTTTACGGTGCATCAGACATACGGTCTCCAGTTCAAGGTTACAAGCTATGAGGAAAGCCGCCCGGAAGATATGGATTCCATTGAGCGGTATCTCGGTTCCGGCGCGATCAAAGGAGTAGGTCCGGCACTTGCGGCAAGGATAGTCCGCCATTTCAAAATGGATACTTTCCGCGTTATTGAGGAGAACCCGGAGGAACTTTCACAGGTCAAAGGAATAAGCAACAGGATGGCAATGGAAATAGCAGACCAGGTAGCGGAGAAAAAAGGAATGCGCAATGCCATGCTTTTTCTGGGCAAACTCGGAATAGGAATGAATCTTGCGGTCAAGATATACAAGGAATACGGAGAAAAGGTTTATGAGATCATAGAAAATAACCCGTACAAGTTAGCTGATGACATGGAAGGCGTGGGTTTTAAAATAGCAGATGAAATAGCAAGAAATTCCGGAATGGAACTTGATTCGCCATTCCGTATCAAGAGCGGCATACTGTATGCTTTGTCGGCGGCAGTTTCGGCCGGACATACATATTATCCGATGGATGCACTCATAGAAGAAGCCGGAAGGCTTCTTGGAGTATTTATTGCAAAACCGGAGGAAATATTGACGGATCTGATGATAGACCGCAAAGTGATGGTCCGTGATGTCGATGGAATCAAAGCGGTTTACCTGTATTCGGTGTATCACACGGAACTTGCGATAGCACACAGACTTTTTGCACTTAAATTTGAAGATATGCCGGATGAGAAGGCCTTTGATAAAGACCTGCATTCCATTGAAAAAGAAGAGAATATAACATTGGAGAGCATGCAGAGGGAGGCTGTAAGGGCGTCGGCCGGAAGCGGAATTGTTGTCATAACCGGCGGACCGGGAACGGGTAAAACAACAACGATCAATACTATAATACGATATTTTGAACGCAAAGGCATGGATATAATGCTTGCGGCACCTACCGGCCGTGCGGCTAAGAGGATGACGGAAGCAACAGGACATGAAGCACAGACAATTCACAGAATGCTTGAACTTTCCGGAATATTATCGGATGAAATAAGCAACGCATCATTTGAACGCAATGAAACCAATCCGCTTGAAACGGATGTGGTTATTATAGACGAGATGTCAATGGTTGATATCTTTCTTATGAACAGCCTTCTGAAAGCCATAGCGGACGGTACGAGGCTCATACTGGTCGGAGATGCCAACCAGCTTCCGTCCGTCGGTCCCGGTAATGTACTTAAAGATATAATTGCGTCGGGCTGTTTTAACACGGTAAGGCTTGCCAAGATTTTCAGACAGGAAGAAGCCGGAGATATTGTGGTCAATGCACATAAGATCAACGAAGGTGAACTCTTTGAAATAGGACCTTCAAGCAGGGACTTTCCTTTTATAAGGAGGACGGATGCCAATGCAATCATCAATGCACTTGTTACACTTGTGAAAGTAAAACTGCCGGCTTACACAGACTGCAGTCCGAATGATGTGCAGGTACTTACACCGACGAGAAAAGGAAGCCTTGGAGTTGAACGCCTGAATACTGTATTGCAGCAGTATCTTAATCCGCCATCAAACTCCAAGGTTGAGAAAGAAATAGGAAGCATAATATTCCGCGAAGGCGATAAAGTTATGCAGATTAAAAATAATTATAAAATCCCGTGGGAGGTGCGCGGAAGGAACGGAATTCCGATTGAGACCGGAATGGGGGTATTCAACGGCGATATGGGAATAGTCGATAATATTAATCTGTATTTGTCTGAAATGACGGTGCGCTTTGATGAAGAAAGATATGTTACATATACATTTAAAGAAACCGATGAACTGGAACATGCATATGCCGTTACAGTGCACAAATCGCAGGGAAGTGAGTATCCGGCGGTGGTGCTGCCGCTGCTTGACGGACCGAGAATGCTTATGAACCGTAATATTCTTTATACTGCGGTGACAAGAGCACGCAAGTGCATATGCATTGTGGGAAGCGAACAGACATTTTACAATATGATATCCAATGAAAATGAACAGAAGAGGTTTTCTTCGCTTGATATAAGGATTAAGGAGGCGGCGATATAATAAAGGAAGGAATACTATCCAAACTATATAACGTTATATATCCCAGAAGATGCCCGGTGTGCGATGATATTCTTTTTACGCCGGGACAGATAAAAAGACCAAAGATATGTCCCGGGTGTTCCGGCAAAATCACTCTGATAAAACAGCCGGCATGCCTTAAGTGCGGTAAAAAACTGGAAGACGATGCGCAGGAATACTGTTCTGACTGTATGCGTAAAAATCATGTTTTTGACAGGGGCGTGGCAGTATTTTCGTACACGGATGCCATGAAAAAATCAATGTATGCGTTTAAATATAATAACAGGCGTGAATATGCCGGCTTTTACGCAGAGTGTGCGCTGAAGTCTTATGAACGGTATTTCAGGTTGTGGAAACCTGAAGTTATAGTTCCGGTCCCACTTCATAAAGCCAGATACCGCAGAAGGGGATATAATCAGGCTGAGATATTTGCAAATGAACTTTCGCGCCTGAGTGGAATACCGGTAGACAACAGACTGCTCATGCGTGTGAAGAACACCAGACCGCAGAAAGAACTTGATGATAAAGAACGTGTGCATAATTTAAATAATGCTTTTCAAATTATGGGAGATAGTGTAAAATATAGAAGAGTCCTGTTGATGGATGATATTTACACTACCGGAACTACGATTGATGAGTGCGCCGGGGTTTTGAAAGCCGGTGGCGTTTCTAATGTATATTTTCTGACGGTTTGCATCGGAAGAGGATTTTAGGAGGCAGAAATATAATGGATGTTAAGAATTGCAGAGGATGCGGAAGACTATTTAATTACATTGGCGGAGGATATTATTATTGTCCGGCATGTATGGAGAAACTTGAAAAGAAGTTCGCTGATGTTAAGAAATACATAAGAGATAATCCGAAAGCTACGATACCTGAGATTGCCAAGGACAATGACGTGTCAATTATGCAGATAGAGAGATGGATAAGAGAAGAGAGACTTGTTTTTTCGGACGATTCACCTATAGGAATTGAATGTGAAAGATGCGGAGCCACGATTAAGTCAGGCCGTTTCTGCCAGCAATGCAAGGATGCCATCCAGAAAGGACTTGGCAGTGCATACAGAGAGGACAAGCCGGGCGCAGCTCCGATAAATGACAGACGTGATGGCGCAAGAATGAGATTTCTTGATAACTAAATATATAATATATAGCAATTTAACGGGTTCCGGGAAAACGGAACCCGATTTTTTTGCGATTTGCTATAAGCATTTTGTGGGTTTCTCCGATAAATAAATTAGACAAATATCTGTTCATGGAAGGAGAGACAGCTATGAGAATTGATGCTTATAACCAGATCAGCCAGATATACAGAACAACGGGCGAGGTGCATACCGGCAAGGTACGTGCATCAAAAGGCAGTGATAAGCTTGAAATTTCACAGTTTGGTAAAGACTACCAGATAGCCAAGCAGGCAGTTGCAGCGGCACCGGATATCAGGGAAGATAAGGTTGCCTCAATGAAGGAGCGCATTGCATCAGGAGAATACAATGTGAGCGCTGATGAATTGGCACAGAAGCTTGCAGCTAAATATAATACGACAGTTTATTAGGAGAAATGACAAGTGGCAAGTTTAATCGATACACTTATTGATGTTCTCGACAAAGAAAATACTGAATATGAGACGCTTTTGGAACTCTCGATGGAGAAGACGGGAATTATCGTGGAAGGTAATGTAACGGCCTTAAATGAGATGATTGTCAGGGAACAGCAGGTTGTCGAGAGAATAACCGCACTTGAGAAGAAGAGGACGGAGACGACGAACGATATCGCGATGGTCCTCAACAGGAAGCCGGATACGCTCACACTTGAGCATCTGGCAGAGCTTCTCGCCGGTCAGGAAACAGAGAGCACCGCACTCCGGCGGATACATGATAAGTTAAAGACAACTCTTGGCAACATGGTCAGAGTTAATGAAAGCAATAAACAGCTTCTGCAGGAATCAATAGATATGGCAGACTTTGAGATTAATATAATGCAGAGTATGAGACAGGCACCGGCAACCGCGAATTATTCGGATTCCGGATATACGGGAGAGAGTTTCGGAGCCAGTGGTTCATTTGATGCGAAGCAGTAATTTTTTATATAAAGGAGATACACAGTAATGGGCAGCATGATGACTGGATTATATATTGGACTTTCAGGATTAAGGACCAGCAGTAATTCGCTTAATACAACGGCCAATAACCTTTCCAATGTTAATACAACCGGATATGTAAGACAGGGTGTCGTTAATAAGGATGCCATATATAACTATGTCTCAACCACTTCAGCGGTTAACAAGGGACAGAGTGGTCTCGGTGTTGCTGTGTCAACAATAAGCCATGTAAGAGATATCTTTCTTGATATGGCTTACCGTAAAGAGAACGGAAGACAGACATTTTATGATAAATTATACGATTCTGTATATGAAATAGAAGTTAAGATGGGAAGCGTTGAAGGAATTGAAGGAATTGCATTCCAGAGTGCGATTTCGGATTTGCGGGAATCTATCAATAAGGTGGCAGAGGCACCGGGCAATCTTGTTTCAAGAGCAGCACTTGCACAGAGCGCGGTCGAATTTATCGATAAATCCCAGTTGATATATAACGGCCTTGTCAAATATCAGAAGACAATTGATGATGAGGTAGTCAGCACAGTTAACAGGATTAATGAAATAGGCGATACAATCAGGAACCTGAATCAAAGAATATCGCGTATAGAAGCCAATGATGTTGAACAGGCCATGGATCTGCGCGATAAGAGAGACAATCTTCTCGATGAACTTTCAAAATATTGCAGGATATCATATAAAGAAGACAGCAACGGAGTTGTGGAAGTGTCCGTTGAAGGTGTGCATTTTGTAGACGATCTGTCGGTTAATTATATGGGATGCGAGAAGATAGAAGGCTCCAATTTCGCTAAACCGGTATGGAGAGGTATGGCGGATCAGCCGGTGTATAACCTCAATACTACAATTTCTACTGAGGATAATACAGATATCGGTGGCCTTAAAGGCCTTCTGGTTGCCAGAGGAACATTAAGCCCGACAGCGGCAAGTATGGTAGAACCGGATCCGGCAGATTATGCAGGAGGCGTTAACGACCAGGATTACAAGGATGCACTCAGTGAATATAACAGATATAAGGAGTGCTGCGACACATCTATTATTGTCAATACACTTGCTAATTTTGATAAGCTGATAAGCGGAATGGTTGAGAAAATAAATGATATTTTCTGCCCGGAGACTACATATACGGCAGCGGACGGTACACAGTATACAATACTTGATACCGATAAGGCTCCGTTAGCGAAGGACGGAAGTACCGGTATTGAACTTTTTACAAGAAATTATACCGAAAGATATACCGAACAGGTAATCGACGGCAAGGCAATGTACGTCCGCAATGATACCAATACTTTTGGCAACAGGTCGGCATATTCTATTAACAATATTACGGTCAACAGCGATATATTGAAGGATTATTCCAAAATGGCACTTACGACAAGAGATGGCGCAGATGATTATGACCTCGCCAAGGATCTTGTTAATATATTTAATGATAAGACTCTTCACTATAACGGAGGACTTCACGGACTGACGTTTGAGGAGTTTTATGAGACGATGACGCTTGATGTTGCCACCACAGGTAAGATATATAAGAGCATGGCGGACAATGAAAGCAAACTCGCCAGCCAGCTTGATGACAAGCGGCAGGAAGTAATGGGAGTTTCTTCTGACGAGGAACTCGGAAGCATGATTAAATATCAGCAGGCGTATAACGCTGCATCAAGATATGTTAACGTTGTCAGCGATATGATAGAAACATTGATTAACAGAACAGGAGCTAGATAATGGCTAATACTTTTTTTGGACTTACAATTGCATCATCAGGCCTCGGAGCAAGCGGTATTGCGATCAACACTGCGGCACATAATATCTCCAATGTCAACACAAAGGGATATACTAAGCAGCAGACTGTTCAGGAAGCATCATCCGCAATCAGGGTTTATACTAACTACGGTACTGTAGGAACCGGCGTAAGCGTTACCGAGATTAAGCAGTTGAGAAGTTCGTATTATGATACCAAATATTGGAATAATAATTCAGTCTGTGGTAATTATTCAACACTTGAATCTTATACGACACTCATAGAGGATTACCTTGATGAGTTTAATCTTGACGGATTTACTACAGAATATAAGAATCTTTTTGAAGCGGTAAACGCCCTGACCAAGGATCCGCACAGCGTTGTGGCAAGAAACCAGCTTGTTAATTACTCACAGAGCATATCGGAATTTTTTAATACTATGACAACCAATCTTAATTCCGTCCAGAGACAGGCTGATGACGAGGTTAAGTCGACAGCCAATGCGATTAACACGGTTGCACAGGAAATAGCATCTCTTAACAAGCAGATCAATACGATCGAGGTTAACGGGGGCGCAGCCAATGATCTTCGTGATGCGAGAGCATTATTGATAGACGAATTATCGGGATACATTAATACGACGGTTAAAGAGACTGAGGTTGGCAACGGAGTTACTGAATTCTGCGTATACGTTGACGGATACTCGCTTGTTGACGGATATGATTATAACCAGATTGTATGCACTCCAAGGGAGACGGGAGACAAGCGTAATGCAAGCGATATAAACGGTCTTGTGGAGCTTTCGTGGAACAATGGAATGGAATTCAATATGTACAGGAGCAGTTTAAGCGGTTCCTTAAAAGCAGCAATAGATGTACGTGATGGCTGTAATGACTGCTATGAGGTAGTCGGATTGAAGGATGCTGACGGTAATTTCTTAAAGGATGCCAACGGCAAAGTGGTTGATGTACAGAATCTGACCGAAACCGAATATGAACAGTATAAGGCGCAGGGATATACGAAAGAACTGACAGTTTACGTTGACCAGTACCGCAATTCGGATTACAAAGGAGTGCCATATTATCAGTCACAGCTTAATGAATTTGTAAGGGCAATAACGTCGGAATTTAATGCGATTATCGCTAAAGGTGACAGAAACGGTGAACCGCCGATAGATTTCTTTACATCCAAATACGGCGAAGAATATATTTCGGCTGCAAGTGTTACGGTTAATCCGGATATAATAAGAGATGTTTCACTTCTTCCGTATTCATTTGATGATGCACAGGGCGCAGCGAACAGCGATATGGCTGATGCACTTTATGCTTTAAAGGAGAAAGACACCATTAATAACGGTACTTTCCTTGAATATCTTCAGTCAATGGTATCGGTAGCTTATATAGATACTGCAAGGGCGAAAACATTTGCATCCAATTATAATAATATCAAAGATACTATCAATAACCAGAGACTTTCGGTCGGCGGCGTCGATGAAGACGAAGAAGCTGTTGATATGGTTAAATTTAAAGAAGCATACAGCCTTGCATCCAAGGTAGTTTCGGTAATGCAGGAAATATATGACAAGTTGATTCAGGAAACCGGAGTATAAGACAGGAGGATGAGATAATGAGAATTACCAACACAATGATGATAAATTCAACAATGCGTAATGTTAATGGTTCCAAGACGAACTTAAGCAGTGCTGAGAATCAGATGGGTACCGAGAAGAAAATAACAAGACCTTCGGACGACCCGATTATTGCAATCAGAGCTCTTTCTCTCCGTTCAAGTCTGTCAGAGATAAGTATGTATCTTACCAACAATATTTCTGAGGCTGAATCATGGATCGGAATAACCGAGAGCGCCCTTGACAATATGGACAGTGCGCTTGGAGATATTTACGAGTTATGTACGCAGGGCGCATCCGACCAGTTTACAATTGAGAACAGAAGCGCGATAATCCAGGTCCTTAACCAGTATAAAGAAGCTGTGTATACAGAGGCCAATGCCAACTATGCCGGAAGATATTGTTTTACAGGATACAGAACGGATACATCGTTTACATTTACGGATGCGACCGAGGCTGCATCACTGAAGTACAGAATTCCGCAGAAGTTAAATGCTTCAGATATGGATCAAGTAAGTGTTATGAAGAAATCCGTTGATGTTACCAACATAACAGACATCCCGGCTGCAGATATGCCTGAAGCTGATAAAGTATACAGATTAAGACTTGCATACTCGGGTTGTTCCAAAGATAATTTCGGAGCGATAAGTGTGGATGGAACAGATTATACTCCTACAGCGGTAACATACAATGAGTATCAGGAACTTCTTGAAAACGGTAAAGCCACTGATGATTTCTATTATGTATATGATACAGGCGAATTGTTCGTATCGGATAATATGTATGAGACAGTCAAAGATGCCAAAGATATAGAGTTTACATATGAGAAGGAAGGCTTTGCCAAGGGAGACGCAAGGCCTGAGATGTATTATGAGTGTCAGGACATAACTGATCCGGCTGATATTAAGGAATATCATCAGAAGGATGGCGGACAATATATTACATACACCATTAATTATTCGCAGGATCTTCAAGTCAATACACTCGGCAACCAGACATTGAGCCATGACATTGCAAGAGATGTTGACGATATGTGTAACGCATTGCAGCAGGTTTCCGACATAGAAGACAAGATAGCTAAACTTAAGTCAATGAAAGAGAGCACGGTATATTCAGATGCAGAGAAAGACAAAATACAGACAATGATAGATGCATCGAATAAAGAACTTGACTATGCCAAGGACAGCATGAAGAAGCTTTTTTCCAAGGAAATGCCGAGAGTTAAAGCATATCAGCAGTCGGTTGACTTACAGATAGCGGATCTTGGTGCAAGAGATGCGAGACTCACCCTTGCCAAGAGCAGACTTACCGAGCAGCAGACGACATTTAAGGATCTTAAGTCACAGAATGAGGATGCAGATCTGGAAGAGATAGTAGTAAATTATACATCGGCCAAGACACTTTATCAGGCTGCACTTAATGCGGCAGCCTCGTGCGTAAAACAGTCATTGCTTGATTATATCTAAATAAAAGGAGAAGGTAGACATGCAGATTAATTCCAGATTGTTTGGAGAAATAGATGTTGAAGACGATAAGGTCATCGATTTTAAAAACGGCATAATAGGATTTGAAGAACATCATAAATATGCACTTATTTTTGATGCGGAGAAGGAATCTTCAAAGAGCATAATGTGGCTTCAGTCAATGGAAGAGCCGGAACTTGCATTCCCTGTTGCCGATCCGACACATATATGCAGCGGATATAATCCGGTAGTCGAAGATGAGTTGCTTGAGTCAATCGGTGGAATAGATAAGCCAGAGGATGTATTTGTGCTTGTGGTACTTACGGTTCCTTCAGACCTTACCAAGATGACAGCTAACTTAAAAGCACCACTTGTTATCAATACCGATACCAGAAAGGGCTGCCAGATAATAGTGAACAACGAAGAATATCAGGTAAGATATAATGTCTACGATTATGTCCAGAGTCTTAAGAAGGAGGAAGGTAAATGCTAGCATTATCAAGAAAAAAGAATGAATCCATTGTAATCAATAATGATACTGAAATTACCATCCTTGAGATTAAGGGCGATCAGGTTAAAATAGGTATTACGGCGCCTAAGAGCGTACCCGTATACCGCAAGGAAGTGTATCTTCAGATACAGGAATCGAATGAGGCAGCAAGTAAGGCATCCGGTATGGAAGCATTGAAAAATTTGCTTAAATAATATTAACTATTTTTGGCGCACAGCCGAAATAAGTAAAAGAAACATAGAGTTTTGTTAAAGGCACATGGAGGTGTTATAATGACAATTGATTCAATTTCCAATGACAGCTCGAAATCGTATAGGACAATGGATGTCAGTGCTCCGATTTCGAAGCCGGATTTTACTACCACAAGTGAAATGGCAGCATCTACAGAACAGAGCACAGTTAATCAGGACGACCGTTACTCGGAGGAAAAGGCAGTAGGCAATACACCTTCCGATAAGACGATTAAGCAGGCTATTTCAGACATTAATAAGAAGATTAACCCTAATACAATAGCTGAATATGGCTATCATGAGAAGACGAACCGTGTAACCATCAAAATAGTTGACAAGGACTCGGATAAGGTAATCAAGGAGTTCCCGGCTGAGGAGACTCTTGATATGATAGCGAAGGTCTGGGAACTTGCAGGAATGTTCCTTGATGAAAGAGGATAGATAGGAGAGATATTATGGCGATAAGACTTACAGGACTTAATTCAGGACTTGATACCGATGCTATGGTTAAAGAACTTGTGTCCGCATATTCGACCAAGAAAGATAAATACGTAAAGGCTAAGACCAAACATGAATGGAAGATGAGTGCATGGAAAAATACCAATACCAAGGTATACAGCTTTTACACAAGTACTCTTTCCAAAATGAGATATTCTTCGGGATATAACTTAAGATCGGCATCAATATCAGATACTACAATAGCCACTGTCAAAGCAGCAAGTGGAGCAACGGCAAGCACCCAGTCGCTTGAGGTTACGAGACTTGCCACATCAGGTTATCTGACAGGCGGTAAGGTTACAGACACAAACGGTGCCAAGGTATCGGCCAATACCAAGTTAAGCGAGCTTGGCATTACCGATGGTACCCTTAAGATTAATGATACATTTGTGACACTTGACGGAGATACTACACTTTCGGGACTTGCATCCAAGTTAAAAGGTACAGATGTGAGTGTTAACTTTGACGCCACAAGCCAGAGATTTTTTGTAAGTTCATCGAAATCCGGAGCCGAAGGTGAATTTACACTTACGGCAGGCGATGAGGCAGGAATTGCCGCATTGCAGAAATTAGGCCTTTACTCGGCAGCGGATGTTAACGGTGATGAAAGTGCCGAGGTTGCATATTATAAGAAGATGGCTTCCGCCAATGCTGATGACGTAATCTCATCCAGGTATGAGAAAGCCAAGTACACAACCGAGAGCTACACTAAATATATAGAAGGACTTGCCAAGAGTGCCAAGTCCAATAAAGAATCTGCCGAATCCAAGCTGAAGGAGATTACAGCGGACGATTACAAATGGGAAGATGATTATAAGACTGAAGAAGAATACAACAAGGCCAAGGATGAGCTTAATGATAAAATCACCAAGTATACCAAGGAACTTGATGACAACAATGCACTTCTTGCAGATTCTTCCAAACTTGCTGTTTCCATGGACGAGGCAAATGCCAAGATCAAGGATAGTATAACCAAACAGGTCAATGGCGAAATTGCGGCAGCGCAGAAGATAGTGAATGAAGGAATATATACCAACTCAGCGGATTCTGCGCGAATTGTTGCCCAGGATGCAGAGATTAAGCTTAACGGAGCTACTTTTACAGGAAGCACGAACTCATTCTCAATCAACGGCCTTACAATTGATGCTAAGAATACAACGCAGAGCGCGGTTACCATAACGACATCCGTAGATACCCAGGGAATCTACGATAAGATCAAGGAACTTCTTAAGGGCTATAATGAGATGATCGGCAATATCGACGAACAGTATTATGCTGAATCGGCGAAGGGATATGAACCGCTTACCAATGATGAGAAAGAAGCGATGACTGACAAGCAGATAGAAGAGTGGGAAGATAAGGTCAAGAAAGCTCTTCTTCGTAAAGATGGAACGCTCGGAGGCATATCATCGGCACTCAAGAATGTATTTTACTCAACTTCCATTGAGAAAGACGGAGTTAAATATAATATAGCATCTTTTGGCATCGCTACAGGAGGCTATTTTACAACAGAACAGAAGGACAGAGGTAAATTCCATATTGATGGAGACCCGGATGACAGCCTGACATCGACCAATTCCGATAAACTTATGGCAGCTATTGCCAACGATCCTGATACAGTTATGGAATATTTCCAGACACTTTCGCAGAATCTGTATGATGCGTTAAGCGACAAGATGTCCGCTACGCCACTTAGCAGCGCGTTCACTATCTACAATGACAAGGAAATGTCAAGCCAGTACAGTGACTATAAGAAGAAAGTAAGCGAATGGGAAGAGAAACTTAAAGATATAGAGGATTCGTATTACAAGAAGTTCGCTAAAATGGAGAGTGCTCTTTCCAAACTGCAGTCGCAGACATCACAGCTTTCAAGCTTATTTGGAAAGTAAACGGCTGGAACGTTATAACACGGAGGAAATATAATGGTAAATAATGCAGAAGGCTATAATGCATATCTGAGAAGCAAGGTTATGACGGCAACACCGGCAGAGCTTACACTTATGTTGTATGAAGGAGCCATTAAGTTTGTCAACAAAGCCATTATGTCGATAGAGAAGGATGATGTTATGGGTGCTCATAATAATCTTATGAAGACCCAGCGTATCATAGAAGAACTCAGGGCATCACTGGATCACAAATATCCGGTAGCCAAGGAGTTTGACACAGTGTATGAGTATATCTTAAGAAGACTTGTTGAGGCGAATATCAAGAAAGACAAGGATATATTGGAAGAAGTTCTTGAACATTTAAGAACCATGCGCGATACATGGAAAGAAGTCATGAAGAACGCCAATGCACCACAGTCTGCATCAAGGTAGAATACGGAGGATTGATATGGAAGATATGGCTAATTATCTTCAGGCTCTTTCGGACAGCCTTGATAAGAAGATAGGTATACTTGACAGACTTGCGATATTGACGGATAAACAGCGTAATATAGCAACGGCACAGACGTTCGATGATGAAGAATTCCAGAAAACACTTGACGAGAAAGAAGAACTGATAGGTAAACTTACCAGACTGGATACCGGATTTCAGATTCTCTACGACAATATCAAGGCAGGTCTTGATAAGAACAGGGAAATGTATAAGAATGAGATTCAGGCGGTTCAGTCCCGGATTAAGAAGATACTCGACAAGAACGCAGCTCTCCAGGTGGCGGAGAATAATAACAGGAATCTTATCAGCAAGAGATTTACCGAACTTAAGAGAGAAGTCCGTCAGGTCAGGAAGTCCCGTGATACAGCGGCCAATTATTACAAGACCATGAATAATATCACGGCGGAACCCTATTTTATGGACCAGAAAAAATAATTTAAAAAAGTTTATAATCGGGGTTAAGTATTTAAAACAAGCTCCGATATATAATACAAGTAAGAAAGTTACTTAACAACACCGGCGCTAAGCCGGAACATAACACAATCGCCAGGGAAGGCGATGTATATTCAAGGAGGAATTTACTATGGTAGTTCAGCACAATTTAACAGCAATGAACACAAACAGACAGCTTGGTCTTACAACAAGTGCACAGGCTAAGTCAACAGAGAAGTTATCATCAGGTTACAAGGTAAACCGTGCAGGTGATGATGCTGCAGGTCTTACAATCAGTGAGAAGATGAGAAGCCAGATCAGAGGTCTTAACAAGGCATCTGAGAACGCTCAGAACGGTGTATCTCTTGTACAGACAGCTGAAGGTGCTCTTAACGAAGCACATGCAATTCTTCAGCGTATGAACGAGATTGCTACTCAGGCTGCTAACGATACTAACACAACAGCAGACAGAGGAGCTATTAAGAAAGAGCTTACACAGCTTTCAACAGAGCTTACAAGAATTTCTTCAACAACTCAGTTCAACACAATGAACCTTCTCGATGGTAAGTTTACTGCTAAGAACCTTCAGGTTGGTGCTCTTGCAGGACAGAAGATTACTATCAGCATCAAAACAATGAGCGCAACAGCACTCGGTGTAAAGGATGATGAACTTAAGGTTTCCACATTTGTTTTAGCTGGTTCTACAATGACCAAGATTCAGAAAGCTATCTCTCAGGTATCAGCTCAGAGATCAGATCTTGGTGCTGTTCAGAACAGACTTGAGTACACAATCAACAACCTTAACACAACATCTGAGAATACAAGCGCAGCTGAGTCACTTATCAGAGATACTGATATGGCTTCAGAGATGGTTAACTACAGCAAGAACCAGATTCTTGCTCAGGCTGGTCAGTCAATGTTAGCTCAGGCTAATTCATCTAACCAGGGTGTTCTTTCATTACTTCAGTAATTTAAAAGCAACTATCATGGATAAGTCGGCATTTTGCCGGCTTATCTTTTTTTAAGCCACTTTTATCGGAGATTATATATGAAGCTAAGCAACATTTTCTGCATGAACATAAATGCAATACGTAACAGATATAACGACGACAATGAATTATTGGATATATCGGATAAGATTACGGATTTCGCGATTAATAACGATGGTGAAAGCGTGATACCGTATCCTACGGATGAATATGCCACAGCCTGGGCAGATAATTTTAAAGAACAGGTTGTCGACAGACCTTTTTTCGTAATCGGATTTTCAGACGGACAATTTATAAGAAAATTACTTAACAATACGAATGGAACTAATTACATATATGTATATGAACCGGATATATACTCTTTTATTAATGTATTGAATGTTTATGACATGACGGACTTTGTAGGCAGTAAACGCCTGGTTATATGTGTTGAAGGTATTAATGAAGACAGCTTGTTTGATATAATACATTGTGCCGTACACTATGGAAATTACAGAAAATTATTGTTGTGTGTGCTTCCCGGATACGGAGACTTTAAACAGGCATATGACAAATTATATGATATGCTATCATATAGGACAGAAATGGTTGTAATGGAAAAGACAACCGAGCTACAACTGGTAGGACATATGAGAAGGAATCTTCTGCTCAATATGAAAGATGTTATATCGCAAAGAAGTATAAATCAGCTGGCGGAAGCTGCACAGAATATAGATAAAACCGGATATCCGGCTGTTATCGTATCGGCAGGTCCGTCGCTTGATAAGAATATACATGAGCTTAAGAAAGCAGAGAAAAGAGCATTTATTATAGTGGTTGATACAGCATTGAAAGCTGCATTAAGAGCGGGAATCACACCGGATTTGACGGTGTGTGTCGACCCACGTAAGGAAATCATATTTTTCAAACATGACGATGTGAAAAATGTTCCGGCAGTATTTGAAATGGATGTTCCTCATGAAATTATCAAGGATCATATTGGCAACAGATTCTATGTCGGAAACGGTGAATTGGATGTGCCGGGTTATTACAGGCAGAAATTATATGGCAGTGATTATTCAACACTGGCAACCGGAGGTTCGGTTGCCAATACGGCTTTTTCGCTGGCGGTTACGCTCGGTTTTAAAACTATTATACTTATAGGACAGGATCTGGCATTTACCGGCGGAAGAGGCCATACAAAGGATGCATATGATGATGAGAAGAAGAACATAATGGATGCACAGGAAGAAATGAACTGTGAAGTTGAGAGTATAGATGGCGGCATGGTTAAGACGGAAGTAAGGATGAGAGCATACCTGAAGTGGTTTGAGAGCAATATAATTTCGCATCCGGATGTCAAAGTTATTGATGCGACAGAAGGCGGTGCGCTGATTCATGGAAGTATTGTCATGACACTTGACGAAGCAATTAACCGGGAGTGCATAAACCAATTGGATCTGAAATCGGTCATTACCGGGATAGAACCGCAATTCAGTCTGGTGGAACAGGAAGAAATATATACATATCTGGAAGGAATTGAAGGCGAACTTGACAGAATAAAAGGACTTCTGGGTGATGGGATAAAAGCATACAATAGACTTAGAGATGCCTTGAAATCTGGCAATAATGAATTAGCCAGAGCAGAACTTGAAAAGGTTGGCATAACCAACAGTCTCGATAAAAGGGAACCATTGTTTTCACTGATCAGAAAATATGCGGTAGAAGAGCGTTATCGTGTTAATGATGAATTAAGCAGAAGTGAGTCCGACGATTCTATGGCCGCAGTCAACAGCGGCATAGAATTGCTGGAATCATATATTAAAGGAATAGATAAAATGAGAGAAGATATACATCTTCTTAATTAAATATCCTGTTAAGAATCTCCTTAAGGCGTATCACATAAGTGTGGTGCGCCTTGATTTTATTATAACCGCTTGCGGCAATTGCTGCGCGTTCGTCTTCATGTTCAAGATAATAACGGCATTTGGCAATTAAATCATCGGCACCGTCATACATGACATAATCGGATCCGTTCTCAAAATACTGATCCATGTCGGATTGGTAATTGCTCATAAGAAATCCACCGCTTCCCATAATTTCGATGGCTCTTAACGGAATACCTGTATAGATGCTGCGCAGCGTGATATTAAGATTAATCCGGCTGCATTTAAACACATAGGGCATTACGCTGTATGGGTCAATGGCTCCGAGGTTATGGATGTTCGGCAGGTACGGTGTTGGATTGTGAGTGTAAAGATTGGCATTAAAATTATCAGATACTGCGCCGAGAAGTTTTTTGCGTTCAAGTTCAGTTATTTTGCGGTCTATAAAATATCTTGAGTATATATATGAGTCGGTTTCCACACCATCGGAATCAGGTGCATATGGCCGGACTTTTCTTAATTGGGATAATATCTTATCAGATAACAATTCTTCTATAAAATTATATCCGGATATAGACTGTTGTGCCTCGATTATCGCATCAAGATATCCTTTGGTATACTTATCAAGTCCTGAAAGACTGTCATAAAGATTGTGCGACTCATCATACATTGAACCCACAAAGGATACATCACAGTCCAGCCTGCTATGAATGGAACAGTCCGGAACCATAGTGTCAAGGCGAGATACAGCGGCGGCGAGCGGCAGGTAATGCACTGTTGTGATACCCTGTCTGTTGAACTCGTTACATGTGGCACTGTCAAATGTGAATATGTGGTTGCAGCTGTTGATAACCGTGGCAGAATACAACGACAAATGTGGACAATCATATACCCACGCGGCATATGGCTTGTTAAATTTCTGACAAACCTTTGAAACGAGTGGAAAATAGTTGGATGAAAATACTAAATCAGCATTTTCACCTTCCATAAAAGCGGAAAATGAAGATATAAAATCATCGCTGTGACGCAAATCATAATCCGGATGTGAGAATTTGACAATATGGTGACCTAATTTTCTGAAAGCATCATCAATATCTTCCTTGCCGAAACTGGCCCATTCAATTATTAATATTTTCATATGCTGCCTCCTCCGAAAGCGGCCTGTATCATCTGCCCGGCGCGGATTGTATAAGTGTGGTTCTGCCGTACATGTTCATATCCATTTCGCGCAATTTCCTTACGCTCGGAAGGATGACGCAGATAGTAATCAACCTTGTATTCAAGGTCATCAAGAGATTCATATATATCGAGATGTTCACCTATTGTGAAATACTCCGGAAGTTCGGGCTGATAATTCGTAAGCATAAAACCGCCGCAGCCGAGGATATCAAATATTCTTAACGGCAGGCCGCTGCGGATGGACTTGGCGGTCGGGTTTATATTTATGGCTGTCTGATTAAAAATCAGTGGCATTTCCGTATGGGTTTTGGCAAGACCGCGATTATGTATGTGCGGCATCGACGAAGTGTCGCTTGCAGTGTATATATCGACATTAAAGCGTTCGCTTAATCTTGTGAACAGGCGTATGCGTTCCTCACAGGTGATTTTGGTACCGATATATAGCTGCGCCAGCACGGCTTTGTAATTTTCACGGGAATTCGGTATAAAACGGTAAAAACCGGGATAATCATTCATGATATCCTTCACAATCGAGTCATTAAGCATTTCCTCGACAAAGAAATATCCGTATACTTTTAACTGTGCCTCTATTAATCCGTCGATAAAGCCTTTGTTGTATGGCGATGAAATGCGGATGTTGTCAAAAGGACACTTCTCGGAATAAAGCGAACCGACAAAAGCTATGTCAGATCGGAATTCATTGCCCTTGGCAGAGTTAATGACCTTGTCCCATACTGCGACATTGGCAGCAAGCGGAATATGGAAAATGCAGTCCGGATTTACCGGGTGAAATTCGCGGTATAACTCCTTGTCAAAAAGAAAAACGCGGTTGCAAGGGTTTGCAAGTGAATTCGAATATAATTCAAGTACAGGGCTGTCCACTATAAGGCACATATACGGAATATGAAAAATATTGCATACTTCGGATATGTCAGGGAAGAAATTAATGCTGAAAACGAACGAATAATTGCGCTCAAATAGAGCCTTGCTGAGAGCGTCGGCTCTTTGGGCGGGAAGTATATTTTTATCTGTTATTTCATCATCGGATTCATAAACGGTTATGCCGTATTCTCTGAAAGCTGCGATCAGATCCGGCTCACAAATGCTTCCGTAACGGTAAAAAAGAATATTCATAATGGACTCCAAAACGTTTTACTTTATCCTAATAATATCATAAAATCATTCCGATATATAGAGTAAATATTAACACCAAAGGAAGAAAAAATGGAAAAACTTATATTGATCGGCGCGGGCGGTTATGCGAAATCAGTGGTTGATTCTATAGATTATTTTAACTATGAATTGGAAGGTTTTATTGACGAATTTACGACTGAAACGGAACATCTTGGTAAACCGGTCATTGCAAAGCATCTTGACGAGATTGAACATAAAGAGAAATATGTATATTTTGTATGTATCGGTAATAACATGAGACGTAAAGCATGGTATGACAGACTTAAAGAGAATAACCTGCGGATGATTAATGTTGTTGACAGAACAGCCATAGTGTCGCCGAAGGCTGTTCTTGGGACAGGTTGTTTTATAGGCAAAATGGCTGTAATAAATAATACAGCCTTGGTCGGAAATAACTGTATAATTAACACGAGGGCATCAATTGAACACGGATGCCGTGTTGCGGATCATGTAAATCTTTCAACAAGTTCGGTAATTAACGGAGATGTAGAGGTCGGAGAAGGAAGCTTCATAGGAAGCGGATCGATTACCATCGGACAGAAGAAAATAGGCAAGTGGTCAACGGTTGGAGCAGGTGCTGTTGTTATAAGGGATGTTGGCGATAATGTTACGGTTGCGGGAGTACCGGCAAGAATTATCAGAGAAGGAGCAATGCTTGGATGACACATATAATGATTGTTGCTGAAATAGGATGTAATCACAACGGAGATAAGAACCTGGCGTACAGAATGATAGACGAGGCTGTAAAATGCGGAGTGGACGCAGTTAAATTCCAGACGTTCAAGGCATCCGCCCTCATATCCAAATATGCCCCAAAGGCAGAGTATCAGAAAGTGACTACGGGAACGGATGATTCACAGCTGGAGATGACAGCCAGACTGGAACTTGGACATGATGATATGCTGGAACTTAAGGCTTATGCTGAATCAAAGGGACTTGTAGTATTCTCTACACCATTTGATCTTGGTTCGGTAGATTTTCTTGAATCAGTCGGACAACGTCTTTGGAAAATTCCCTCGGGAGAAATAACAAATCTGCCGTACCTCGAAAAAATAGGCGCCATTAAGTGCGAAGGCAAGAAAATAATTCTTTCGACCGGAATGGCTACCATAGATGAAATAAAGCAATGTATAAATATTCTTGTAAAATCAGGGACAGACGCAAAAGATATTATTATATTACATTGTAATACAGAATATCCGACGCCCGATAAAGATATTAATTTAACGGCAATCAATGATTTAAAGAAAGAATTTCCAGAACATCAGATAGGTTTTTCGGATCATTCGGTCGGATATACAGCAGCGACGGGTGCTGCAGTGTTGGGAATTGTGCTGATAGAGAAACATTTCACACTTGATAAGAATCTTCCGGGACCGGATCATAAGGCTTCGGCGACACCGGATGAATTGAAGCAGCTCGTCGAAAATGTCAGACGTATTGAGGTGATGACCGGCAGCGGAAGAAAATATGTTACGGAATCAGAACGGAAGAACAAAATAATTGCAAGAAAGTCAATAGTGGCATTAAACGATATAAAGAAGGGCGAGATGTTCGGCCCCGATAATATCACATGTAAGAGACCCGGAAACGGAATAAGTCCTATGAAATGGTATGATATAATCGGACAAATCGCAGAAAAGGATTTTAAGGAAGATGAACTGATTACACATACCGGATTTGAATGGCAGGAAGATTGAATATGGGTAAATACACAGCTGCGGTTGATTGCAGAACAGACAATACATCGGAATGTAATTTCCTCGAACTGAACTTGTGGGGCAGACCGTTGTTTACATATGCGGTAAATGCGGTTTTAAACTGTCCGGATATAGATGAGACGATTGTAGTTACTGATAACAACAAAATTAAAGATATCGCATCAGGCATAAATGGTGTAACAGTGTCAGAAGAGATGCCGCGTCAGCCGGAAGTTATTGTTGTGTCCGGATGTGCGGCTTTTTTAAAGTCACGGACATTGAGCATGGCCTTAAATATATACAGGGGCGGAGTTATGGTGTCGGCAGCCGGAAGACGTGCGATAAATACGGATTCTTCATGTATTATGATGCGTGGAAAGATGGAACCGGAACCGGTCAATGTATTTTATATTGATGATGGCAGCCGAAATTGTCCACAGTTTTACGAACTTGATGACAAGGAAGCACTTGCAGCTGATTCTGTCAATAATTTTGAACTGGCACTTGTGCTCCGGAAAAAAGAGATTAATGCACAACTTTTAAAGCAAAATATATTAAACGATATTGACAACAAAAAAAGTATCATGCAGTCAGAATCTGACGGAATATGTATGATAGGACATTCACAGATTGACAGGTGGAAGATTGATTCCATATCAGGAATGAAAGTGCGTAATTGCGGAATAAGCGGGATTTCGAGTTTTGAGTATAATGATTACATATTGGAACCGGAGCTTATTAATTGCAATGAGAATAAGTATATTGTAATGCATGGGACTAATGATATAATATATAATTATAGCATTGATGATATGTGCCATAGCATCCGGAAAACAATTGAATATATACGTGCGCGTAAACCGCAAGCAGCCATATATTTTATTAACTGTCTTCATACTAACGGCAGAATGGACCGGAGCAATAAGGCAATAGATGAATTGAATAAGGCTTTGAAGGAATGTATGCCTGATGTCAGATGGATCGGTACGCCCGAGATGGATAACGGGTACGGAGAGCTCAACCCGGATTATACAGAAGATGGGCTGCATCTTAATGAAAATGGGTATATATTATTACAACACATTGTGGAAAGAGAATTGGAAAATGAATAAAATAGCTATCATTCCCGCACGTTCCGGGTCAAAAGGATTAAAAGATAAAAATATCATAGATTTGTGCGGCAGGCCGCTTATGGCGTATTCGATCGAAGCAGCCATAAAAAGCAGCTGCTTTAACAGAGTCATTGTTTCAACCGATTCCGAAGAATACGGTAAAATTGCAAAGCAATACGGCGCAGAAGTTATGTACCGCGGTGCAAAACTGTCAGATGATAAGGCAACGACATTCATGGTGTTGGAGGATATATTGGACAGGCTTAAGGAACCGTTGGATTATTTTATGTTATTGCAGCCGACCTCACCGTTGAGAGATGAAAATCATGTCAGGGAAGCTGTGGATAAATTTGAAAGGAATATGCCCAACTTCGATTTTCTGGTATCTGTTAAGGAGGCAGAACATAGCGCGGTTCTCGTAAAACCTATTGATGAAGATGAAAGCCTTAAATATTTTGATACGGATTTTTCCAATTACAGAAGACAGGCATATAAGGAATATTCACCTAATGGTGCGATATTCATTGCCAAACCGGATGCATATCTTGGCCGGAAACATTTTTTCGGAGCAAAAAGTATATCATATATTATGAACCGCTTCGATTCTGTTGATATAGATGATGAACTCGATTATGAACTGGCATGCATATGTATGAATAAGAAAGTGAGTGGCAGAATATGAAAAAAATAGCTTTTGCAACCGGTTCCAGAGCTGATTACGGAATAATGCGCAGATATTTAAGAAAACTTGATGATGATGAATCCGTGAGCCTGGAAATATTGGTAACAGGTGCATTGCTGGATAATGATTACGGACATCAGGTGGATTTGATTTATCGTGATGGATTTAAGGTGGGTGCAGAAATAAAAGTTCATCTGGACACATCGGGTAATATAGGAATAATTCATACAATGTCGGAGACGCTCGATGATTTCGGACATTTTTTTGGAAAGAATAAATATGATCTGCTGATAATACTTGGAGATCGCTATGAGATGTTGTCCGTAGCGACAGCTGCCGCTATGCAGAGAATACCCATACTTCATATACATGGAGGAGAGGCAACATATGGAAATTATGATGAATTTATAAGGCATTGCATAACCAAAATGTCACTGTATCATTTTACGGCAACACAGGAGTACCGCCGCAGGGTAATCCAGCTTGGTGAGAATCCTGACAGGGTATTCTGCCTTGGCGCACTTGGCGCGGAGAATTGCATGTATATAGAAGAAGCCAATGTTCCTGAGCAGATAAAAAATCTGCCTGAAAGAAAATATTTTACGGTTCTTTTTCATCCGGAAACACTGACGAAGACAAGCCCGCTTGAACAGGTGAATATGCTGCTTGCTGCAATTGATGGCTGTAAAGACTATAAATTTGTTTTTCTTGGCAGCAATGCCGATACACATTCAGGTCAAATAAGAAAAGCAGTAAGAGATTACGTTGATGCTAATGATAATGCAGTATATTATGAAAATCTTCATACAGATGCATATCATTACCTGCTGCGTAATTCTATCTGTCTTATTGGAAATTCCTCATCGGGAATCATAGAGGCCCCAAGCCTTGGAGTATACACCATAAATATAGGTGACAGACAGAAAGGCAGGGTTCGTGGAAATTCTGTCATAGATGTCAGGTGTGATGTAACAGAAATTTCGGCTGCGTTAGACAAAGTCCTTTTGTCATATAAAGAAATTGTGCCGGTTAATCCGTATTACATTCCCGATTCTGCCAATATGTACTATAAAACAACCATAGAACTTCTTGGCAGAATAGAGAGTGACACGAATAATCCTAAAGAATTCTATAATATGTAATTATTTTCCAGCTGGATAATATGATTATATGCATCTGCAAATCCTTTAAAAAATGTTTGATATTTTGCGATAACAGAAAGAGGATCTGTGTTATTGTTTATGTCTTTCATTTCAAACTGGATGTCGGCAGAAATATAATGGCAAATACATTGTAAATCAAAACGGTTATTGATAATATTGAATAATTCATCACAGGAGGCGAGAATGCTCTGGATGGTATCGTCATCAAAATAGGAGTATAAAGACTTCATCTTATCAAGCTGCTCAGATGTTTTGATGAGTCCTTCATAGAAATCCGTCTGGCTTGTGATGATTTTTTTAAAAGGCTGTTTAAAATCCCATCCGGATTTATCAATGTGGGATAAATCCAAATTAAAGCATGGAACAGAATATTCATCTGCTGCGGCTTCAATGTTCATAAATTCAGAGCCCTCTATATAAGCACCGCATATGGAAGTATTAATGACATTTATATCCTGATGAATACGGATTCTGTCTTCAAGAAGTATGCGATACAGATTCATCTGAAGATCCGTCATTACGGTCTGACCGTTATTGCATTTAACGGGGAGTGTAACGCGGTCTTTCAGGGAAGATATATCAGAGTACATTACCGCATTTTTGGAATGCGTTGAGTTTCCCGGAAAAGCCAAATCCAACCCAATACATATAATGTTGCGGAGGTTTAGATACAGGCATGCTGCAAACGCATGATTGGATACGGAACTGTTGGCCTCAAGATGCGGGATTGCAGAATTGTTCTCTGCTGCAATAAAATCAACAATGTCATCTCCGTATGAATAGAAGAAAGCAGGAGCTTTATGGTATTCAAAAATCCGGTGATTGCATGTGGTCGGGAAAATAGCCGGAATTGCTGCGATTCTTGGATCGGTAAAATTGGCCAGTTCCTTAACGGAATCGACAGATATAAACATGTCAGGGACAATATCATTTTTCATTAATGTCGGGAGCGCGGAATCCACGCATAACAGGAAAAAGTGTCCTTTCATTCTTTTTATGGTTTCGATAGAGGAATCAAGGGAGGGACCGGAAGCAATCAATACGGCTGAAACGGAAGAAGTAAAACTATTCTTCAGCGTTTCGATTGTATAATTATTATTTAAATGCAATAAATTGGCAAAAACATTATCGACGAGAATTTTACCGTTCAAAATAGTGGTATCTATTCCGAATTTCTTCTGTATGGCACAATCAGATACAGCCTTACTAAACGTATTATATTCATCTGCAAATATTGAAGCATAATTCGGATGAATGCATATATGGCATCCGTTGATATCATAAAATGACATATTTGAAGTAAGTAAAGAGAATATGTCTGCATATTCGGAATTACATAAAAAACGGATGCGTTCATCTGCAAGAACTATATCTGCGTTAAAACGTGAACATGCAAGTTCGTATACCGATCTGTCAGGTTCATATACGATTACCAAAGCATCTTCAGGGATGATATTGAGAAGGGCGCGAAGGAAACTGCCGCTTCCCAGACCAAATACAAGGTAGCGTGCATGACGGTACTGTGATAGATGGCCTTTGGCCCACATTTGTTCGTATTTATCAGCATAATAAAGGCTCTCAAGCCTGTAAGTATAACCGTTATGGTCATAGGTCATTATGTCACGTCCATCGATATTAATATAACCGGCACTCATAATCAGTCCTCCAAAATGTGTATTACTTCTGTAAGATTATTTTTGATTTCATAATCTATAATGTCAACCAGGTACAACAGATCATTGCCCGAACATGCCTCCGTGAGGCGTTGAACCTGTAAAATCCAATTCTGGATATCTTCGTTTCTGCCTGAATATTCGGGTGTCGAGTATAACTCGTATATTTGTGAAACAAAATTTAACATTTGCGAACAGAATGTTGAAAGTTTTTCCGAACAGTCTTCGTTTGATAAAATAAGCATGGATATTTCTTCACAGTCAGCTATAAGAGAATTGATATAATCAATAAATTCCTTCATAAAATAATTTCCTTTATTAAAAGCATATGATAATATAATTATAGCATAATTATCCGGAGTAGTGTAGAACTAATAAGTAATTTCTGGAAACGAGGTGGAAACCGGTATGATATCAGTCTGTATAATTACCAAAAACGAAAAAGACAAACTTGAGAAATGCCTTAAAGCATTATCTGAATATCCGTTTGAAGTGGTTGTCGTTGATACCGGTTCTGATGATGGAACAGTGAAAATGGCAAAGAAGTATACAAATCATATATTTTATTACAAATGGATTGACGATTTTGCTGCGGCAAGAAATTACGCGGCCTCAATGGCATCAAACGACAGAATACTTGTAGTGGACAGCGATGAGACCGCATGCAGTATAGATTATGAAGGGCTGTTGAAGCTTTCATGCGAGAAAGGCATCGGACGCAGCCTTGTTGTTAATGATTACACCCGAAATGGAGAACATTACAGGGAAGAGTGGAGACTTAAAAGGTACTATGACCGCAGATTTTATGAATATACAGGAAGAATACATGAGCAGATTGTAAGTAAAGACAGAAAACAGTATGAAGTGTATGATCTGCCGGCGGAATTCATGCATAGCGGATATGACGGAGATGCAGAACAACTGGAACGTAAGGCAGACAGAAATATAGAATTATTGCTCAGAGAATACAACGATAACCCTGATGATGCTTATATTTTGTACCAGCTTGGCAAAAGTTACTATATGAAAAACGATTATGAAAATGCATATAAGTATTTTGACAAAGCCACGTATCTTGAACTTGATGAGAATCTTGAATGGGTGGAAGATCTTATAGTTAGTTACGGATATGCTATGCTGAATACGGGAAGAAGTAATCAGGCCATGCTTTTGGAAAATCTTAGCACAGAATTTGGAAACACGGCAGAGTATCGTTTTGTTATGGGACTGATATATATGAATAATATGATGTATGATAAAGCGTATGCCATGTTTATGTCTGCGACAGATGTAAAGGAGTGCCGCACCGAAGGAGTCAATTCATACAAGGCAATATACAACGCGGGAGTTATCAGGGAGTGCCTTGGAAACACAGAAGAAGCAGTATGTCTGTACAGACAGTGTGGACAATATGATAAGGCTTTGCAAAGACTTAAAGCATTGCAGGAGTAGACTTTATGAAAATATTAATGTACAAATGGAAAGCGTACAATCACGAGGACCTGAAACAGAATCTTATCGGAAGGGGACATGAGGTAACTGAGATTACCGGGGAACTTAAGACGTTTGAAGCGGATGAGGCTTTTGAAGAGAAACTTATAAAAACAATTAAATGCGGATCGTATGATCTTATGATGAGCATTAATTATTTTCCGCTTATATCGGATATATGTGAGTCAGCCGGACTTAAGTATGTTTCGTGGTGTTGTGACAGCCCGATATCGACAATGTACCATGAAAGCATATTTAACGGAGTTAATGTTGTTTTTACTTTTGACAAAATCAACCAGCTGGAATTTGAAGACATGGGAGCACCGGTATATTACCTGCCGTTATGCGGTAACGAAGAACGGTCGCGCAAAGCCATAAACAGTGCCGCACCGGATAGCTGCAGGTCTGAGATATCATTCGTGGGAAGTATGTATAATAAGAATTCATATGATGAAGTTTATGAACATTTTACCGAGTACATGAAGGGGTATTTTGATTCTGCACTAAAGTTACAGACAAAAGTATACGGTGATTATCTGCTCGATGACGTGCTGGACGGAGATATGCTTGCTGAACTTGAGAAATGCTTCAGAATAGAGAAATCGGACAGGTCATTTTCGGATATGTCATTGATGTTTTCAACCACGGTGCTGAGCTATAAAATAGCACAACTTGAAAGACGTGAAGTAATCGGCGCATTGTCACCGCATTTTGATATGGACGTGTATACGGATGATGAGAGCGGGTTTGTCAGGGCGAGAAATCGCGGCCTGGCAGATTACTGGAAAGAAACACCGGTTATTTTTAACCGCAGCCGTATTAATCTGAATCTCACACTGAGAAGCATCAGAAGCGGGATTCCGTTGAGAGTATGGGACATTATGGCAGCCGGAGGCTTCTGCATAAGCAACAGACAGGCGGAAATGCCGCTTTTTTTCAAAGAAAATGAAGACATAGTCTACTTCTCCGATATGGAAGAACTTGTGGACAAAGCAGGGTATTACCTGAAACATGATGATGAGCGCAGAAAGATAGCATCATCGGCATACGAAAAAGTGAGCAGATATCACACCTATACGGACAGAATAGACGAGATGGCAGAATATATCCCGGGAATGTGAAAAAAATACAGCTGCTCTTAAGAAAAACAGCCGGAAGGCCGATATAATTAAATATATGCTAAAGGAGAAAAACAATGGATAATAATATTAAAGATGACCAGATAGAAGCACTCGAAACTCTTGCGGATTACATTCCGAAATTAATCGGAGGTATTGATACGGTAAAGGCGGAACTTCGCGGAGAACGTAAACCGGATACGGATGAATACCTTAAAATGATCATAGATGGCATTAACTGGGTGCTTGGAATCGTTAACGGATGCATGAGCCTGCTTGAGGAATATAATATTGCATTCGACAAGGAAAAGGCTAATGATTATTCTGTCGCATTCAGCAATGCATACGGAACAGGCAATGATACGGCAATAGCCGATTCGATGGATGCGGATGTTATACCGATGATCAGGCTCATCCAGAAAACTGCCGATGAAGCACTTGATGCCAGCAGATAAATTTTTAATTTAATGTGACTTTTTAAAATAAAATCCCGTCTGTATTATTAGAAAAGATAATACGGAGGGATTTTTATTTGTCTGAGAATATTAACGAAATAATTGCAAAGATGTATGAAGAACACAGGGAGAAACTGCGGAGGCTGGCTGAATGTATAATTCATGATTATTATGCTTCTTATGACATGGTGGAGGATACATTCCTGCATCTGGTCATACATGCCGAATGGCTTATTAAACTGACCGAGCCCATGAAAATACGATACATATATTCATGCTGCAGGCGGATATGCTTAAAGTATGCCACAGAAGCCGCCAGGGTGTACACAGTTCCGATTGATGAGGATGAACCGGGAGAGGACAGATACAGTATGCTTGAGGCGGTAATCGAACGCGAGGCACTTAAGAAGTGTATCGCCGAACTGCATCCGGAACACAGAAAGATTTTTCTGCTTCATTATGTAAATAATATGGGGTATGGTGAGATAGCCGGAATTAATAATGTAAGCCGCGAAAGCGTTATAAAGTGCATATCACGCATAAGACAGAAGCTGCGTGAAATTATTAAGGATAAATATACATAAAAAAGCCCTCCGCATAATGCGGAAGGCCTGATAAATTCTAACAATAGCCGTTGAACATCATTCCGGTATAGATGGATGTTGTATAAGGATCGGCACTCGGTCTGACCGGATTCTTATAACTTATGATGTTCTTGTTAATATATTCCATCGGGTCAATCATTACAGCCGTAGCTTTTTTGTAAAGAGCATTCTTAAAGCCGTTTATCTGCGAAAGCTTATCCGGCATGGAACCGTCTGATGAATTCTGCTTAAGAGTATCTTCATCGATACTTATCTGACCATTCTCCTGTAATGACAGTCCGTTGGCATTCAGTGCTGCACTGTATTTTTCGGTGATTGCTCTGAAATCACCATATATTCGCCTGCTTCCCGCGCTTGTACCTTCACTGATGAGTGATGTCAGTTTATTATAACTACCGACAAGTTCGCGGAGGCTGTCGGCGAGTGAGTTCATGTCCTGATGGAGCGAAATGGTTGCGGACTCATTATCATGGCTTACACTGTGAAGAGTGACTTCATAATCTTTATCAACAGTGAACGTGTTGGAAGAAGATGTCCGGGATTCGCCGTTGAGCCTGAAAACCGCATTTGCCGGATACTGGGTAGTATTATTAAGTCCGAGTGCATCCACCACGCCTGATGCGGCTGATGTGTTATCATCTGTAACCGTAAAAATAACAGGTTTGCTGCCGACTCCGGTCATATTGGAAGTGAGCTGCAATGCACTCTGTCCCTGACCGTTATCAATAACAGCAGCCGAGAGACCGATCTGCGATTTATTGATAAGACGGGATAATTTATTCTGTATATCCAGAGTGTTCTCGGTGTCCTTAACCGAAAACTGCAATTCATATGTAATAGATGATATGTTGACATCAAATACATATGTTCCGCTTGAAAGCACATTTGAATGGTTGTTGAGAAAAGCACCCGTATTAATCTGCGGTTCTGCCAGCTGGTCAACGGATATATTGAAACTGTGCGTAGTACCTGCGGTCGTATTATCGCCGATATATTCGGCAGAAGCGACTGCTTCATTATCAGAATTGGCGAGACTCTTAAATGTCATGCCGCCGGTCTGGACATCCGTAAGATCCTCTGTAATCTCAGCAAGCGAACGTGCATTCTCCTTGATATCGATTGCACGGGTCTGCGCGTTATCCGAAACATCTAATTTATAGAAAGGACTTGACTTATTAAGTTTAACGATACTGTTGTATACGCTCTTCAATTCGCTTTTCTTATGAGTACTGTGCTTTGAATAGGGGCGCATACCGTATTCAGCAATATAATTACTGTATACCTGGCTAATCATAACAGTCACCTCCTTGTCTGTCGTGATTACATTTAATTCTAAAAATCCATTTTTACATCTATATTATATTACTCACAAGGAGGTTTGTCACTATTTTTTTTAAAATTAGAAGAAAATTAAGCGAAAAACACCTATAAAAGTGTTGACTTAAGCCGATACGGTATGTTATAGTAGGTAGGCTACGGGAAGTAAGGCTTTTTTTTTATGCCTAAAAAATCATTCGATTTTAGATGCGAACCGTGTATGCAATATTACAATAAGTCATAGATATTTTTAAATTTGGAGGTGTCAGTCATGCGTGTTAAAATCACATTAGCGTGCACAGAGTGCAAGCAGCGTAACTACAATATGACCAAGGATAAGAAGACTCATCCGGACAGAATGGAAACAAAGAAATATTGTAAGTTCTGTAAGTCACACACATTACACAAAGAGACTAAATAATTTAGTGTAACCGCAATTGGAGGTTAGTTACGATGGGTGATTCTGAGAAGAATTTAGCAGACGGTAAGTTATCTGACGATATTATCGTTGAAGATGTGGCAGTAAAGACTGCCAGAACCGCCAAAGCCAAGAAAACATCCAACAGGAACGGATTTTTCTCACAGGTTAAGGCAGAGTTTAAGAAAATCATCTGGCCAAGCCGCCAGTCACTCGGTAAACAGACGCTGGCAGTTCTGCTCAGCTCAATTGGTCTTGGAGTTATTATCACTTTGGTTGATATGATTATAAGATTGGGACTGGAGTTATTGGTAAAATAATAGTGCAGAGAAATCTGCAGCAGAAAGGTGATTAGATGTCAGAAGAAATGTCAGGAGCCTGCTGGTATGTGGTTCACACATATTCGGGCTATGAGAACAAGGTAAAAGCTAACATTGAGAAGACTATCGAAAACAGAAATCTTCAGGACCAGATATTGGAAGTTTCAGTACCGCTCGAGGAAGTTCTTGAGAAGACGAAGTCAGGTGCTATGAAACAGGTTCAGAGAAAGATTTTTCCGGGATATGTACTTATTCATATGATCATGAATGATGATACATGGTATGTAGTCAGAAACACCAGAGGCGTTACAGGTTTTGTCGGACCGGGATCCAAGCCGGTGCCGCTTACTGATGAAGAGATGAAGAATCTCGGAATCAATGCCAAGAAGATTGCAATCGACTATAAAGTCGGTGATACAATTGTGGCCGTATCAGGTGTTTGGGAAAATACGGTTGGCGCGATTAAGAGTATTAACGAAAGCAAGCAGACGGTAACTATCATGGTTGATATGTTCGGCCGTGAGACACCGGTAGAACTTGACTTTACGGAAATACGTCATATTTAATCTTTTTTACAGGTAATTCACCGGGACTTATAGTTCCGGGATTGCACAGTGGGAGGGTGATTCCCGCGAATACCACAATATTTTAGGAGGTGCCAAAAATGGCAAAGAAAGTAACAGGTTATATCAAATTACAGATTCCTGCCGGCAAAGCTACACCGGCTCCACCAGTTGGTCCAGCACTTGGACAGCATGGTGTTAACATCGTTGAGTTCACAAAGCAGTTCAACGCAAAGACAGCAGATATGGGTGATACAGTCATTCCTGTTGTCATCACAGTTTATGCAGATAGAAGCTTCAGCTTTATAACAAAGACTCCACCTGCAGCTGTTCTCCTTAAGAAAGCATGTAACATTAAGTCAGGATCAGGCGTACCTAACAAGAATAAGGTCGCAACAATCTCTAAAGCTGATTTGCAGAAAATCGCTGAGACCAAAATGCCGGATCTTAACGCAGGTTCACTTGAGGCAGCTATGAGCATGATCGCCGGTACTGCAAGAAGTATGGGTATCACCGTAGAAGAATAATAACAGTTTGCTATCCGGTATCATAGTGCCGGAGAAGTTGTGGGAGGGCAGACCCCGCAAATACCACCAGGAGGTTTTATATTATGAAGAGAGGCAAAAAATACGTTGAAGCGGCTAAATTGATCGACCGCGCAACACTTTATACAGCTGAAGATGCAGTTGCATTAGTTAAGAAGACATCTACAGCAAAATTCGATGAAACAATCGAGGCACATATCAGAACAGGATGTGACGGACGTCATGCTGACCAGCAGATTCGTGGTGCAGTAGTACTTCCTCACGGAACAGGTAAGACAGTCAGAGTACTCGTATTCGCTAAGGGAGCTAAGGCTACAGAAGCAGAAGCAGCCGGAGCTGATTTCGTAGGCGGCGAGGAACTTATTCCTAAGATCCAGAATGATGGATGGTTCGAATTCGATGTTGTTGTTGCTACACCTGACATGATGGGCGTTGTAGGACGTCTCGGACGTGTACTCGGACCTAAGGGCTTAATGCCAAACCCTAAGGCCGGAACAGTTACAATGGATGTAACTAAAGCAATTAACGATATCAAAGCCGGTAAGATCGAGTACAGACTTGATAAGACTAACATCGTTCATGTTCCTGTAGGAAAGGCATCTTTCACAGAGGAACAGCTCGCTGATAACTTTAAGGCAATTATGGATGCCATTGTTAAGGCTAAACCATCAGCTCTTAAAGGACAGTATATTAAGAACATCACTCTTACAGCTACCATGGGCCCTGGAGTGAAGGTTGATACTTCTAAGTATCTTGGTTAATTGATTGTGCTTTATGGCACATCATAAAATAAATATTGACAAAAATAAGCTATGATGATAATATGTCATCTGTAGGCTGATTTTTGGCCGATACCGTAGACAGCAGGTGCCGTATGGCATAAGTTGATAACGCCTGCCGAGGAGATTTAAGCACGATATGACTTATTTATGCCTCCTGTGTCTGCGGGAGGCATTTTTGATTATTATAAGGAGGAAATACTCATGGCAAAGGTTGAACTTAAGAAACCTATCGTTGATGAAATCATTGAGAACCTTAAGGACGCCAAGTCAGCAGTAATTGCTGATTACCGTGGACTCACTGTTGAGCAGGATACACAGCTTCGTAAGCAGATGAGAGAAGCAGGCGTTGTATACAAGGTATATAAGAATACAATGATCAAGCGTGCAATTGAGGGAACAGAATTCGAAGCACTTACTCCGGATCTCGAGGGACCTACAGCAATTGCAATTTCTAAGGACGATGCTACTGCACCGGCAAGAATTCTTTTTAATTTTGCTAAGAAGGCAGAAGCATTAGAGCTTAAATCAGGTGTGGTTGAAGGAACTTTCTATGATAACAAGGCAATTTCTGTTATCGCTACAATCCCTTCAAGAGAAGAACTTCTTTCGAAGTTACTTGGAAGCATCCAGTCACCGGTTACCAATTTTGCTCGTGTTATTAAGCAGATTGCAGAGAAGAAAGAAGCAGAGGCTTAAGAGCGTTTTATTAAATTATTATTAAATGGAGGAAATTATAATGACAACTCAGGAAATTATTGAAGTAATCAAAGGTTTATCAGTATTAGAATTAAATGATCTCGTTAAGGCTTGCGAGGAAGAGTTCGGCGTATCAGCAGCAGCAGGTGTTGTAGTTGCAGCAGCAGGTGCCGGCGCAGCAGCTGAGGAAGAGAAGACAGAGTTCGACGTTGAGCTTACAGAAGGTTCAGGCGTACCTGTAATCAAGGCTGTTCGTGAAATCACAGGTTTAGGCCTCAAGGAAGCTAAGGATCTTGTAACAGCTGCACCTAAGGTTGTTAAGGAAGGCGTTAGCAAAGAAGAAGCTGAAGACATTAAGAAGAAACTTGAAGAAGCTGGAGCAAAGGCTACTATCAAATAATTTAAGATTTCTATCTTACAGGGGACCCCGGGAAAGCTTAGGCAGGCCGGGGTTTTCCTGCCTTTTATATTTATTTTATCTTATTAATCTATTTTCAATTTTTTAAAAAATATTCCAAAAACATGTTGACAAATAATGGGTATTGTGATACTATGGACAATGCTTTATTATGCAGGCTTAGGCTTGCCGCCCAAAAATGAAGAAATATATAGAAAGCGCAAGGGGTGAAACGTCAATGGAAAAGAACAGATTACGTCCTCAGAAATTCGGTAAAAACATCAGAATGAGCTATTCAAGACAGAAAGAAGTTCTTGAAATGCCTAACCTTATAGAGGTTCAGAAGAATTCATACCGTTGGTTTTTGAATGCAGGACTCAAGGAGGTTTTCAACGACATATCACCAATCACAGACTATAGTGGACATCTTAGTCTGGAGTTTGTTGATTTTGTTTTATGTGAAGATGATGTAAAGTATTCTATTGAGGAATGTAAGGAAAGAGATGCTACTTATGCGGCTCCTCTTAAGGTAAAGGTGCGCCTTTATAACAAAGAGACAGACGAGATCAAGGAGCATGACATTTTCATGGGTGATCTTCCACTCATGACAGAAACCGGTACATTTGTAATCAATGGTGCAGAACGAGTTATTGTAAGCCAGCTTGTTCGTTCACCTGGTATTTATTATGAAATAGGCCACGACAAAATAGGTAAGACTTTATATTCATGCACCGTTATCCCTAACAGAGGTGCATGGCTGGAGTATGAGACGGACTCCAACGATATTTTCTCAGTTCGTGTAGACAGAACAAGGAAAGTTCCTGTTACTGTCCTTATCAGAGCACTTGGATTTGGTAAGAACTCAGAGATTCTTGAGCTGTTTGGAGAAGAGCCTAAGATTCTCGCAAGTATTGCCAAGGATCCATCAATTGATGAGAAGAATCCTGAAGGAAGTTACGAGCAGGGCCTTCTTGAATTGTATAAGAAGATAAGACCTGGCGAACCGCTCTCAGTTGACAGCGCGGAGAGCCTTGTTAATGCTATGTTTTTTGACCCTAGAAGATATGATCTTGCTAAGGTTGGACGTTATAAGTTTAATAAGAAGCTTCATTTTAAAAACAGACTTACCGGACACAGACTTGCTGATGATGTTGTGGATACCACAACAGGTGAGATTATCGCATCTGCGGGAGATCTCATCACAAAAGAGACTGCAACAGCTATCCAGAATGCTGCAGTTCCTTATGTATGGCTTCTTGTTGAGGAGAGAAGAGTTAAAGTTCTCTCCAATATGATGGTTGACGTTACAAGCTATGTCGATATTACGAAGGAGGAAGCAAAAGCACTCGGAATTACGGAAGACGTATACTATCCGGTACTTAAGGGCATTCTCGCAGAGAATGAAAGCCTTGATGACATCAAGACGGCACTTAAGAAGAATGTGAGCGACCTCATCCCTAAGCACATAACAGTTGATGATATAATTGCATCCATTAACTACAATATTCACCTTGAATACGGTGTTGGTAACAAAGATGATATCGATCATCTCGGAAACAGACGTATCAGGGCTGTTGGCGAACTTTTACAGAACCAGTACAGGATCGGTCTTTCAAGAATGGAAAGAGTTGTAAGAGAGAGAATGACTACCCAGGATCTTGAGGGAGCATCTCCGCAGACACTTATTAACATTAAGCCGGTTACTGCAGCTGTTAAGGAATTTTTCGGAAGTTCACAGTTGTCACAGTTCATGGATCAGAATAACCCGCTTTCTGAAATTACACATAAAAGACGTCTTTCGGCACTTGGACCTGGTGGTCTTTCAAGAGACCGTGCGGGATTCGAAGTTCGAGACGTACATTATACACATTACGGAAGAATGTGCCCGATTGAGACACCTGAAGGACCTAACATCGGTCTTATTAACTCACTTGCATCATATGCAAGAATTAATGAGTACGGATTTGTTGAGGCACCGTATCGTGTTGTTGATAAATCAGACCCTAAGAATCCTCGCGTTACAGATGAGGTAAGATATCTTACGGCTGATGAAGAAGATAATTATTATGTAGCACAGGCTAATGCTGAGCTCGATGAGAATGGATATTTTGTACGTAACAGTGTTTCAGGACGTTACAGAGAAGAGACATCCCAGTTCGAAAAGAGCAAGATAGATCTTATGGACGTATCTCCTAAGATGGTATTCTCGGTTGCTACATCTATGATACCTTTCCTTGAAAACGATGATGCTAACCGTGCACTCATGGGATCCAACATGCAGCGTCAGGCAGTGCCGCTTCTTACAACAGATTCAGCAGTTGTAGGAACAGGTATGGAATATAAGGCTGCTGTTGACTCGGGAGCATGTGTTGTTGCACGTGAAGCCGGAACAGTTGAGAGATCAACATCGACAGAAATCGTTATCAAGAGGGCAGACGGAAACAGAGACACATACAAACTTACCAAGTATGCACGAAGCAACCAGAGTAACTGCTATAACCAGAAACCGATAGTAACCAAGGGCGATGTGGTAGAAAAAGGCGAGGTAATAGCCGATGGTCCATCTACAAGCAATGGTGAAATCGCACTCGGTAAGAACCCGCTTATCGGATTTATGACATGGGAAGGTTATAACTACGAGGATGCTGTTCTTCTTAGTGAAAGACTTGTACGTGATGATGTTTATACATCCGTTCATATTGAAGAATATGAAGCAGAAGCCAGAGATACCAAGCTCGGACCGGAAGAAATCACAAGAGATGTTCCGGGTGTCGGTGATGATGCACTTAAGAACCTCGATGAAAGAGGTATTATCAGAATCGGTGCTGAAGTACGCGCCGGTGATATACTTGTAGGTAAGGTTACTCCTAAGGGAGAAACAGAGCTTACGGCAGAGGAAAGACTCCTCAGAGCTATTTTCGGTGAGAAAGCAAGAGAAGTAAGAGATACTTCACTTAAGGTTCCTCACGGAGAATATGGTATCGTAGTTGATGCTAAGGTATTTACCAGGGAAAACGGAGATGAACTTTCTCCGGGTGTTAACCAGTCGGTAAGAATTTATATTGCACAGAAGAGAAAGATATCTGTCGGTGATAAGATGGCCGGACGTCATGGTAACAAGGGTGTCGTTTCAAGAATACTTCCTGTGGAAGATATGCCATTCCTTCCGAACGGAAGACCGCTTGATATCGTGCTTAACCCGTTGGGCGTACCTTCGCGTATGAACATAGGTCAGGTGCTTGAAATTCATTTAAGCCTTGCTGCGAGAGCACTTGGATTTAAGATTTCAACTCCTGTATTCGATGGTGCTGACGAGAGCGCAATCATGGATACACTTGACCTTGCAAATGATTATGTAAATATGGAATGGGAAGACTTCCAGAAGAAGTGGACAGGTAAAGTTAACGAAGGTGTTATGGAATATCTTGGAGAACATCTTGACCACAGAGCTGAATGGAAGGGCGTACCGATTTCCAGAGACGGTAAAGTAAGACTTCGTGATGGCAGGACAGGAGAATATTTTGACAGCCCGGTAACAATCGGACACATGCATTATCTCAAGCTCCATCACCTTGTTGACGATAAGATTCACGCACGTTCAACCGGTCCTTATTCACTTGTAACACAGCAGCCGCTTGGTGGTAAAGCACAGTTCGGTGGACAGCGTTTCGGAGAGATGGAGGTATGGGCTCTTGAGGCATATGGTGCATCATATACACTTCAGGAAATCCTTACCGTTAAGTCCGATGATGTTGTGGGACGTGTCAAGACATATGAGGCGATTATCAAAGGCGATAACATTCCTGAACCGGGAATTCCTGAATCATTCAAGGTACTTCTTGAGGAACTCAGATCACTTGCACTTGATGTCACTGTACTTGATGAGAACGGCGAAGAAGTTGATATCAAAGAGAAAATCGGATATGCAGAATCTGATCCGGATTTCGCATTTGAAAACGATAAAGAAGCATATGGATATGAAGAACCTTTCGGAGATTTCGGATACCAGAAGCAGGAAATTGTTGATGGTGAGTTTGAGTCTGTTGATGATGACGAAGACGAAGATTTCGATGATGCAGCTGATGATTATTCAGATGCTGATTTTGACGAATAGGAGGGAGCTACGAAATGCCTGAGAATAACAATAATGAAACATACCAGCCGATGACATTCGACTCAATAAAGATTGGGCTTGCATCCCCTGAGAAAATTCTTGAATGGTCTTACGGTGAGGTGCTTAAGCCGGAGACAATTAACTACAGAACTCTTAAGCCTGAACGCGACGGTCTGTTCTGCGAAAAGATTTTCGGACCTAGTAAAGACTGGGAATGCCACTGTGGTAAATACAAGAAAATCCGCTATAAAGGTGTTGTCTGCGACCGGTGCGGCGTTGAAGTAACAAAGGCCAGCGTTCGAAGAGAACGTATGGGTCATATCAAGCTTGCCGCTCCGGTATCACATATATGGTATTTCAAGGGAATCCCGAGCAGAATGGGACTTATTCTTGATATATCTCCAAGAACCCTTGAAAAAGTTCTTTACTTTGCATCATATATAGTACTTGATGCAGGCGAGACAGATCTCTCAGAGAAGCAGGTTCTTTCCGAAAAAGAATATGCTGATGCTGTTGAGAAATGGGGCAACAGATTCAGAGCAGGAATGGGCGCAGAGTCCATCAAGGAACTTCTCCAGAGAATAGACCTTGATAAGGATTCAGAGACATTGAAGGCTGAACTTAAGGAAGCTTCAGGACAGAAGAAAGCAAGAATCATCAAGAGACTTGAAGTTGTAGAAGCCTTCAGGGAATCAGGAAATAAACCGGAATGGATGATACTTGACGTAGTACCGGTAATCCCACCTGATTTAAGGCCTATGGTACAGCTCGATGGCGGAAGATTTGCAACATCGGATCTTAATGATCTTTACAGAAGAATAATTAACAGAAATAACCGTCTTGCAAGACTTATGGAGTTAGGAGCTCCTGAGATAATTGTCCGTAACGAGAAGAGAATGCTTCAGGAAGCGGTAGATGCTCTTATCGATAACGGAAGAAGAGGAAGACCGGTAACCGGACCTGGTAACCGTGCACTTAAATCTCTTTCAGATATGCTTAAAGGTAAGCAGGGACGTTTCCGTCAGAACCTCCTCGGTAAGCGTGTTGACTATTCAGGACGTTCGGTTATCGTTGTAGGACCTGAACTTAAGATATATCAGTGCGGTCTCCCTAAGGAGATGGCAATAGAACTTTTTAAACCGTTTGTTATGAAAGAACTTGTTACAAACGGTACGGCACATAACATAAAGAATGCCAAGAAGATGGTTGAACGTCTTGAGACAGAAGTATGGGATGTGTTAGAGGATGTTATTAAAGAGCATCCGGTTATGCTTAACCGTGCTCCGACACTCCACAGACTCGGTATTCAGGCGTTTGAACCGATTCTTGTAGAGGGTAAGGCAATCAAGCTTCATCCGCTTGTATGTACGGCTTTCAATGCCGATTTCGACGGTGACCAGATGGCTGTACACCTTCCGCTTTCGGTAGAGGCACAGGCAGAGTGCAGATTCCTTCTGCTCTCACCTAATAACCTTCTTAAACCGTCAGACGGTGGTCCGGTAGCGGTTCCTTCACAGGATATGGTACTTGGTATCTATTATCTGACAATGGAGAAACTTGCGAACCACAAGAATGAGGAAGGCGCAGAAGCTGTATCCGATACAGTGTATACAGATCTTGAAGTTATCAAGAAGGAAATAATGGATAATAAGCTCGGAATGGATGATATGATTCATTTTGAGGATGTGACGGATGGAAACCGTAATGTACTTTGTACACCAAGGGATTTGTTCGGACATTATTTCTCAAGCATTAATCAGGCATTGCTTGCTTATGAAAATAAGCAGATCTCACTCCATCAGGCAGTTTATGTACACAGAAGTACAGAACTTGAGGATGGAACCAGAATTGAAGGCGATGTAAGAACAACGCTCGGAAGACTTATTTTTAACGAAATAATCCCGCAGGATCTCGGATTCGTGGACAGAACCAATCCGGAAACTGCACTTAAATATGAAATTGATTTCCATGTCGGCAAGAAGGGACTCAAGCAGATTCTTGAGAAAGTAATCAATGTTCATGGCGCAACCAAGACAGCAGAAGTTCTTGATGGCATCAAGGCAATGGGTTACAAGTATTCTACAAGAGCCGCAATGACGGTTTCCATTTCAGATATGACAGTTCCGGCACAGAAGCAGCAGATGATTGCAGATGCCGAGGAAACTGTAGAGAAGATTACCAAGAACTTCAGACGTGGTTTCATCACTGAAGAAGAGAGATATAAGGAAGTTGTTGATACATGGTTCAAGACCGATGCAGAACTTACCAAGGCACTTATTTCAGGACTTGATAAGTATAACAACATCTTTATGATGGCCGATTCCGGTGCCCGTGGTTCTAACCAGCAGATTAAACAGCTTGCCGGTATGCGTGGACTTATGGCGGATACATCGGGACGTACAATCGAACTTCCTATTAAGTCAAACTTCCGTGAGGGTCTTGACGTACTTGAGTACTTCATCTCCGCACACGGTGCCAGAAAAGGACTTTCCGATACGGCGTTAAGAACTGCCGATTCAGGTTACCTTACAAGACGTCTTGTAGACGTTTCACAGGAACTTATCATCCGTGAGATGGATTGCTCCGAAGGTAAAGAAATTCCTGGTATGGAAGTAGAAGCTTTCATGGATGGCAAGGAAGAGATTGAAGGACTTAAGGACAGAATTACAGGAAGATATCTTGCAGAGGATATTGTGGATCCTGAATCAGGTGAAGTTCTCATTAAGAGAAATCATATGATTACTCCTAAGAGAGCGGAGATTATTAAGAACCTTGGACTTAAGAAGGTTAAGATAAGAACAGTCCTCACCTGTAAATGCCACCTTGGTGTATGTGCTAAGTGCTATGGCGCAAATATGGCAACGGGACAGCAGGTACAGGTAGGTGAGGCAGTCGGAATCATCGCAGCACAGTCAATCGGTGAGCCTGGTACACAGCTTACCATGCGTACATTCCATGCCGGTGGTGTTGCCGGTGATGATATCACACAGGGTCTTCCTAGAGTCGAGGAACTTTTTGAGGCAAGAAAGCCAAAGGGACTTGCGATTATCGCTGAGTTCGGTGGTGTTGCCAGAATAGTGGATAATAAGAAGAAACGTGAAGTTGTTATCACTGATGTTGACGGCAATTCAAAAAATTATCTTATACCATACGGCTCCAGAATCAAGATTATGGATGGAGCAGTGCTTGAAGCAGGCGATGAACTTACAGAAGGTAGTGTTAACCCTCATGACATCCTTAAAATTAAGGGCGTAAGGGCAGCACAGGATTATATGCTTCGTGAGGTTCAGCGAGTTTACAGACTTCAGGGTGTTGAGATTAATGATAAGCATATTGAAGTTATCGTAAGACAGATGCTCAAGAAGATTAAGGTAGATAACCCTGGCGATTCAGAGTATCTTCCGGGAATCACTGTTGATGTACTTGATTTCAACGAGAAAAATGAGAAACTTATCGAAGCAGGAAAAGAACCGGCAGAGGGAACACAGATTATGCTTGGTATTACCAAGGCAGCCCTTGCTACGAACTCATTCCTTTCAGCTGCATCATTCCAGGAGACCACAAAGGTACTCACTGAGGCAGCCATTAACGGTAAGGTTGACCCACTTATCGGTCTTAAAGAGAACGTGCTTATCGGTAAGCTTATACCGGCAGGTACAGGTATGAAGAGATACCGTTCAGTAACACTTGACAGCGATTACAGTCTTGAGGATGAAGTGACGTTTGATGAAGATGTTGAAGAATCAGCAGATAATGCTGACGAGACAACTGATACAGCAGATGCTGCAACAGATCAGGATGTAGTTGAGATAACAGAAGATGTAGCAAAAGACAGTTCAGAGGATACACAGGAATAAATTTAATGCCCCTATGCATAATACATAGGGGCATTTTGTGCTATTGAGGTTTATATGAATAAAGAAATAGAAAAAACACTGATGAATGGAGATTATGAAAGTGCATACAGGCTGATACAGGAATATCGCAGTCAGAAATATGATTATGATACTTTTTCATATCTGTCATACTATTACACCGGAATTGGTAAATATGATAAGGCATATGATGTGTCCTGCGAGGCTGTGGATATAAATCCGTTCAGCATAGACTCATGTTATAATCTTGCCAGCGCAGCCTGGCAGCTCGAAAAGTATGATGAGGCATACAAATATCTGCTGAGAGTGCATTATCTGCAGGAATATTATAAAAATTATGTTGTTGACAATGATCTGGTTAAGACACAGATAGAGGAACTGGAAGCAATTGCGGCGAATGATGAAGAACTTAGCGAAAAATATGCAGCTATCAAAGAACTGGAGGTATATTCGGAACGTAATCCATATAAATCAGCCAATACACCGATTGTCGGCCAGTTTATGCATGGCTGTGACGGGCGTATAAATTATGTCGCTTCTACAAGCAGATGGTATGAATCGTATTATAATAAGGATTGCAATCGTGATGCGTACAGAGCCAAATGTGAATTATTTCCGCTTGCTAAGGTCAGTAATGTATACAAAGCGGATATTTCCGAAAAATCACTTATGCCGGTCTGTATTAACTACAGGATGGACGGGGAAAACGGTGCGATTGCAGATGCGGCAGATATAAGCAAAACAACATATATGGAGCCGGCATATCTTAAGTACAGTTATATACCGGTTGACAAACCGACAACGTTTGTGGCTGCGTCGGAAGCCGTTTTTGCCAAGCCGATTCCACTTAACAACAGTAACGGCAGACGTAAGCGCCTTGTTATGAGCATCTTTGCGGATAGCTTTAATTACAGGATCATCAAGGAAAAAGGACTTGATAAACTTATGCCGGAAACGGCTGCATTTTTTGAAAAAGGAATTGTGTTTGATAATTTTTACAGCGGTTCCGAATGGACACTTCCTTCAATTGCAACTTATTGGACCGGTAAACATTCATCAAAGCATATGAATCTGGATGAGAAATATCTCATTGATTTTATGAAGGATGAGAAAGTCCTTGCTGAATATTTTCATGATGAAGGATATGTTACGGCTAAAATAGGAGGCAATGATGCGGTAACTCCGGTAAGCGGGTATAACCGTGGAATCGATAGATTCCTGTATCAATATATAAGCCAGGGATATACAGCCAAGGATGTTGTAACGGATGTTATTGAACATATGCGTACATTTGCCGGAGATGACCAGTATCTGTGGGTCGATTTTGTTGATCTCCATGATATTTCCGGGGGATTTATGCGTTCGATAGGTGTGCAGGCGCAGATGCCTCTTGAGTGCAGAATGTTTGATAATGATGTCAAAACAACTGTTAAGCAGACATACAGCGAGAACAGAAAATATATTTTTGAACAGGAACTCAGGGAATTTGATTTTCATCTGGGAAGGTTGTTTAAGTATATTGAAGATAATTACAGCGATGATGAAATAGTCATATCTTTATTCTCGGATCACGGTGCGGCGTTTATGATAGATAACGGTGAGCCGTTTGTGTCGTGGCAGAGAATGAATGTACCGATGATGATAAGAGGAACCGGCGGTATCAGGGGCGTATGCGATGAAGTGGTTGAAAGTGCGGATTATGCTGCGATGATGTGTGCGCTTGCGGGGATAAAATATGATTATACGGGAACGGACGCAAATCTGCCGAAAGTACTCGGAGGAACACGCGAGAGGGAATATGCATTGTCACAGAGCCTTTTTGTCGGGGATTTGTACAGTGGTGCATTGCATGGCAGAGATTTTCACTATTATTTTAAATCGGCAAAGCCGGTACAGCCGGAATTCAGAATAGATATATCCAAAGCAGAAGATTATATTGCGGATGACCGGGGAGAAATAATAGATGATGACGACCGCAGATTAAAGTATAGAGAGCGGCTTTTGAGCGAAATAAAACATTTGATAAAAAAATAGCCTCTTTTCAAATTATTATGTTGACAATTGAAAATGTCATAGATATAATATTAGTTGCGCGCATTGTAATATGCTTATTTTGCGTGCAAGAACGAGAATTTGAATAATCAGATTCGCAACCAAGGAAATTTATTTACAGGAGGTGAAAAAAGAATGCCTACATTTAACCAGTTAGTAAGAAAGGGTAGACAGACATCTGTTAAGAAGTCTACAGCACCTGCTCTTCAGAAGAGCTATAACTCTCTTCAGAAGAAAGCTATCGATTCTGCATCACCGCAGAAGAGAGGTGTTTGTACAGCTGTTAAGACTAAGACACCTAAGAAACCTAACTCAGCTCTTAGAAAAATCGCCAGAGTTCGTCTTTCTAATGGAATCGAAGTAACAAGCTATATCCCAGGTGAAGGACATAACCTTCAGGAGCATAGTGTTGTACTTGTAAGAGGTGGAAGGGTAAAGGATTTACCTGGTACCAGATACCACATCGTTAGAGGAACACTTGATACGGCAGGAGTTGCTAAGAGAAGACAGGCGCGTTCAAAATACGGCGCAAAGAGACCGAAAGACGCAAAATAATATTCGCATTTAAGTCAGTATAGTGCCGTGTAAATATTTTTCCTGTAGGTTGCAGGGTTAAAATATACCGCGCGCGAACACATCAGACACATGTGAGTACCTATGAATTAATTATTATGTTAAGGAGGGAAGACCCGTGCCACGTAAAGGACATACTCAGAAGAGAGATGTATTAGCAGATCCGTTATACAACAGCAAGGTTGTTACCAAACTCATCAACAATATTATGTTAGATGGTAAGAAGTCTACAGCTCAGAAAATAGTATACGGAGCATTCACAAGAGTGGAAGAGAAGGCTGGTAAGCCGGCACTCGAGGTATTCGAGGAAGCTATGAATAACGTAATGCCTGTACTTGAAGTTAAGGCAAGACGTATCGGCGGTGCTACTTATCAGGTACCTATCGAAGTAAGAGCTGACAGAAGACAGGCTCTCGGACTTCGTTGGTTAACAGCTTTTTCACGTGCAAGAGGCGAGAAGACTATGGAAGAAAGACTCGCAAACGAGATCCTTGACGCATCTAACAATACAGGTGCATCTGTCAAGAGAAAAGAAGATATGCACAAGATGGCAGAAGCAAACAAGGCTTTCGCACATTACAGATTCTAATCTCGTATATATCATTGTTTTTTACTGTCGTGTGCCATGGCGCATGGCAGCCTAAAGCATTTTTATTAAATGAAGGAGGATAAAACCTTGGCTGGAAGAGAATATCCGTTAGAGAGAACCAGAAATATAGGTATTATGGCTCATATCGATGCAGGTAAGACTACATTGACAGAACGTATCCTGTATTATACTGGTGTTAACTATAAGATTGGTGATACTCATGAAGGTACTGCTACCATGGACTGGATGGAGCAGGAGCAGGAAAGAGGTATCACAATCACATCAGCCGCTACTACATGTCATTGGACATTAGAGGATCATCACAAACCAATGCCGGGCGCATTAGAGCATCGTATCAACATCATTGATACTCCGGGCCACGTAGACTTCACTGTAGAAGTTGAGCGTTCACTCAGAGTACTTGATGGTGCAGTAGGTGTATTTGATGCTAAGGCAGGTGTTGAGCCACAGTCCGAGAACGTATGGCGTCAGGCTGATACCTACAATGTACCTCGTATGGCATTCATCAACAAGATGGATAAAATGGGTGCAGACTTTTTCTATTCAGTTCAGACAATTATTGACCGTTTAGGCAAGAACGCAATTCCTGTACAGATTCCAATCGGTAAGGAAGATGATTTCAAAGGCTTAATCGATCTGTTTGAAATGGATGCTTACTATTATAAAGACGACAAGGGCGAGGACATCGAGATTACATCAATCCCTGATGATCTTAAAGACCTTGCAGACAAATGGAGAGAGAACCTCGTTGAGAAAATCTGCGAATTAGATGATGATTTAATGATGATGTATCTTGAGGGCGAAACTCCTTCCAAAGAGCAGTTAAAGGCAGTTCTTCGTAAGGGAACAATTGCCAGTGAAGCTGTTCCTGTATTCTGCGGTTCTGCATATAAGAACAAAGGTGTACAGAAGCTTCTTGACGGCGTTATCGAGTATATGCCGGCTCCTACAGATGTCCCTGACATCACAGGTGTTGACTTAGAAGGTAACGAAGTAACAAGACCATCTTCTGATGACGAACCATTCGCAGCATTAGCATTCAAGATTATGGCTGACCCATTCGTTGGTAAGCTTGCATTCTTCAGAGTTTACTCAGGTACATGTAACTCCGGTTCATATGTATTGAATGCATCTAAAGATAAGAAAGAGCGTATTGGACGTATCGTGCAGATGCATGCCAATAAGCGTACAGAAATTGAGAAAGTATACTCAGGTGATATCGCAGCCGCTGTAGGTTTCAAGTTCACTACAACAGGTGATACAATCTGCGATGAGCAGCATCCGGTAATCCTTGAGTCTATGGAATTCCCAGAGCCTGTTATCGAGCTCGCTATTGAGCCTAAGACAAAGAACGATCAGGGTAAGATGGGTGAAGCTTTAGCAAAGCTTGCTGAAGAAGATCCTACATTCAAAGCTCACACTGATCAGGAGACAGGACAGACAATCATTGCAGGTATGGGTGAGTTACACCTCGAAGTTATCGTTGACCGTCTTCTTCGTGAATTCAAGGTTGAGGCTAACGTTGGTGCTCCTCAGGTTGCATACAAAGAGACTATTACAAAGCCTGTTGATGTAGACAGCAAGTATGCTAAGCAGTCAGGTGGACGTGGACAGTACGGACACTGTAAAGTTAAATTCGAGCCGATGGATCCGAACGGTGAAGAGACATTCAAGTTCGTATCAACTGTAGTTGGTGGTGCTATTCCTAAGGAATATATCCCGGCTGTAGGCGAAGGTATCGAAGAGGCTACTAAGGCAGGTATCCTTGCAGGATTCCCTGTACTTGGTGTATCAGCTAACGTATATGATGGTTCTTACCATGAAGTCGATTCATCTGAAATGGCATTCCACATTGCCGGTTCTATGGCATTTAAGGAAGCTATGCAGAAGGGAAGCCCGGTACTTCTTGAGCCTATCATGAAAGTTGAAGTTACAATGCCTGAGGAATACATGGGCGATGTAATCGGAAGCCTTAACGCTAAGCGTGGACAGGTTCAGGGTATGGAAGACATCGGTGGCGGTAAGATGGTTAAAGCACTTGTTCCGCTTGCAGAGATGTTCGGTTACTCAACAGAACTTCGTTCATCCACACAGGGTCGTGGTAACTACTCAATGTTCTTCGAGAGATATGAGCAGGTACCAAAGAACGTACAGGATAAAGTTATTGCTGCAAAAGCAAAATAAATATTGAAAATATTTCGGATATGAAATATAATTATTAAAGCTAATTTAAAAAGACAACCCGGAAGAGGGAAAATTTAAGGAGGATTTTTAAAAAATGGCTAAAGCTAAATTTGAAAGAACTAAACCACATTGTAACATTGGTACAATCGGACACGTTGACCATGGTAAAACAACTCTTACAGCTGCTATTACCAAGACTCTTAACGCTAGACTTGGAACAGGTGAAGCTGTTGCATTCGAAAATATCGATAAGGCTCCAGAAGAGAGAGAAAGAGGAATCACAATTTCTACTGCTCACGTTGAGTATGAGACAGAGAAGAGACATTACGCACACGTTGACTGCCCAGGCCATGCCGATTATGTAAAGAACATGATCACAGGTGCTGCACAGATGGATGGTGCTATCCTCGTTGTTGCTGCTACTGATGGTGTTATGGCTCAGACAAAGGAGCACATCCTTCTTGCTCGTCAGGTAGGCGTTCCTTATATCGTAGTATTCCTTAACAAGTGCGATATGGTTGATGATGAAGAACTTATCGAACTCGTAGAGATGGAAGTTACAGAGCAGCTTGAAGAGTATGGCTTCACAGGATGCCCAATCATTAAGGGTTCAGCTCTTAAGGCTCTTGAAGATCCTAACAGCGAGTGGGGCGACAAGATTCTTGAGCTTATGCACACAGTTGATGAGTATATTCCTGACCCAGTCAGAGATACAGATAAGCCTTTCCTTATGCCAGTAGAGGACGTATTCACAATCACAGGTCGTGGTACTGTTGCTACAGGTAGAGTTGAGAGAGGTACACTTCACCTCAATGATGAACTTGAAATCCTTGGTGTTAAGGATGATGTTCAGAAGACAGTTGTTACTGGTATCGAGATGTTCAGAAAGCAGCTTGATGAAGCTATGGCTGGTGATAACATCGGTGCACTCCTTCGTGGTATCAACCGTGACCAGATCGTACGTGGACAGGTTCTTGCTAAACCGGGTACAGTAACATGCCATAAGAAATTTACAGCTCAGGTTTACGTTCTTACTAAGGACGAGGGTGGACGTCATACTCCATTCTTCAACAACTATCGTCCACAGTTCTATTTCAGAACAACTGACGTAACAGGTGTTTGCGAGCTTCCAGCTGGTACAGAGATGTGCATGCCTGGCGATAACGTAGAGATGACAATCGAGCTCATCCACCCAATCGCTATGGAGCAGGGTCTTACATTCGCTATCCGTGAAGGTGGTAGAACAGTAGGATCAGGAAGAGTTGCAACAGTTATCGAGTAATTAATAGAATTACAGTAAATTCAAGGCTTCCAAGGTTTTCCTTGGGAGCCTTTTTATAAACTCAAAAATGTGATATAATTTAAATGGCTCTAATTTGGCTCTAAAAATTATATGGAGGAGATATATGTCATTAATCAATAGTTATGCTTTATGGAATAATAAAGGTGGAGTAGGTAAAAGTACAATTTCTTTTCATTTGTCTATGAGATATGCAGAGACACATCCGGACGCTAAGGTTCTTGTTATTGATTTGTGTCCACAAGCAAATTCCAGTATGATGCTTTTGGGAGGAGGAGCTTTAGGAGATGAGAGGGTAGTTGAACTGTGTAGTAGGGAGATTCCAAAGTCTGTTGTTGGATATGTAAGTACTGTAATTACAAATGGACGTGGTGCAAATTTGCCAAATCCGTATGATTTTTTAATTCATGTAAGTGATTATAACAAAGGGGCACCTGATAACTTATATTTATTATGTGGTGATGGAAATATGGAACCGATGGCACCTGCAATTAATGAAGCAGCATCGGCAAAAGCATTAACTCCGAATGCACAGCCTTGGAAGTGGATAATAGAAATATTTAAGAATTTTATTTTAAATATTGCAGATTCACAAGATGATTGGATGTTTTTTGTTGATACGAATCCAAGTTTTAGCATATATACACAGATGGCAATTGCTGCGGTAGAGAGATTATTGACACCAATTAATGCGGATGATTCATCAAAGACAGCAGCATCAGCTATGATAGCCCTTTTGCATGGTACAAATCCACCACATCCGATATATGGTTCATGGACATTTGCTGAGGTTGCAAAGCAGCGAAATGTAAAGATTCCGCAAATTCATTTATTAATAGGGAATAGATTAACACAGTTTGAAGGACCAGCAGCTGCGTTTGCTGCTTTGTCTGATGCTACAGCAACTGCATTATATGATATTTATCAAAAAAATCCGAGTTATTTTGTTAGTGCTGCAGAACCTATATCAACAAAAGAACAGTTTAAAAATTATTATTCTGTTCCGTTGAGAGATTTTAATACAGTTGGAGTGGTGTGTGCACATTTGGGTCGCTTGATGTCATCTATGAAACAAGGATATTACCCAGTATATGGTGTAAATGTAAAAGTTAATATGGAAAAGATTCAAGAATGCTTAAAAGCAATTGATATGATTATAGATAAATTATAGGGAAAAAATAGGGAGTCCACTCGTGACTCCCTTTACTTGATTACAATAATTTCTTGGCACACGTCCAGAGAAAATTGTAATAATATTTTATGTGAAAGAAAAAATATTATGTATAGATAGAATAAAGGAGAACCCACTCGTAGTTCTCCATTTGAAATACTATATTAGTGTCCCACTCGTGAACACCTCTCTTGTATCTTCATATTAGCACGAAAATCCGAAATTGTCTACTTTTCCTTTCGATTTTCTTCTAAAAATTTTTCTAAACTTTGTATATCTGAAAAATCATAAGTATTCAACATTTTTTCAAAATCATCAATGTACTGTTGCTTTGTAGCTAAATCGGCTTGTAGAGAAGAACGATTACTTTTCAATTTTTCGATATACTGTAATTTATCATTATACATATTTTGTAAAGTTTGATAATAGTGTTTTGTATCTAATGAAATGAAAATAGCTTTATCTACGGCACGCATTTCATCAGCGGTCAGGTCTGTAATGTAATCGCCAAGCCTTGCTTTGCTTACACAGGTTATATTTCCGAGCAGTACATTTCCATCGAGTATCAATTTACCGGAAGAATCTTTTTTCTCTGCAATAGGAACAACAATTGGAAGTGCAGAGGTTGTGTGTGTTATAGGAGCAACTACTGTATTTGGCGATGTTCTATTAGCGGAGTTGTACTGGAGAATAACACAAGGACGTTCTTTACATTCTTCACTTCCAACACCAATTCCTAAGTTACAACGATATACCTGACCTCTATATATAATTCGATTTTTGGCTGCTGGTGCGATTGCATTTAAATATAATTTGTTCTTAAACCATTCAAGATATTGTTGTGTTTTTGTAAGATCAATATTCATTCAAATCTCCTTTATGATGTTGTGAATATATAATGATTTTTAAACAAGTGTATGATAATCATAGATATTCATCAATCGGTACATTAAATAGTTTTAATGTATCTTCCAACCATATATCGTATTCTTCTTTGTCTATTTTACCAGAAGCTAATTCTTGATTTGTTTTGTTCCAGTCTGGAATAAAAGTCGCAATTTGTGCATTTGGTATATCCAAGGTCAAATGGGCTGTTAGCTGATTGTCTTGTTGTGAATAGGTCGTATTGCCTTTTATTTGTAACCCTCTACGGTCTAAGTCTATGAGGATTGCTAGAAAATCAGCAAAAGTTTTTACTGAAAATGATCTATTGGAAACGATTTTTAAATCTAATAAATCATTTAAAGTAATTCCTAATATATCACAGAATTTCAAAATTGTTTCTACAGGTGGTTCGCTATAGCCATTTTCATAATTTGAATATGAGGAATTACTCAGAGAAAGTTTTGCGGACATTTCACGCTGGTTAATGCCTGCATTTGTGCGAGCTTGTTTCATGCGTTTACCTATTTCAAAATATTCACCTAATCTCATGTTACAATCTCCTTTCTATGATAATGTAACACATCAAGATACAAAAATCAATGTAAATATTACAAGAAAACTAATAAAACACATTGACAAACCAAAAACAATGTAATATATTATGGTTACAAGAAAACTTGTAAAAATACACGAAAAAAGAAAGGAAGATTGAATGAAAAAAGAGAACTATTTATTAACAGCCGCAGAGGTAGCAGAAACATTAGGCATTTCCAAAGGTCATGCTTATAAGCTCATCAGAGAATTGAATGAAGAATTGCAGAGCAAAGGTTATTTGGTGGTTGCCGGAAAAGTACCAAAGGCATTTTGGGAAACAAAATTTTATGGTTACAATCAGACAAATCAGACTGCGTGAAAGGGGGATATGTAATGTCGGCTTCGAGAGATGAAAAGACTGGAAAATGGACAGTACAGTGCTATTACGAAAATTGGAAAGGGGAGAAAAAGCACAAGAAGAAACGAGGGTTTGCAACAAAAAAGAAGCATTGGAATGGGAAAGAGAGTTTCTAAAAAGTACCTCGGCAAACATGGAAATGATGTTAGGAGCATTTGTTGATGTGTATTTTCAGGATAAGGCAGGGGAATTAAAGGAACGCACGATTAAAAATAAGCAGTATATGATAGAAGCTCATGTTTTACCATATTTCGCTAATAAGCGTATGAATGAGATTACACCCTCTGATATTATCCAATGGCAAAATGAAATGAGGGCAAAAGGGTATTCACAGACCTATTTACGAATGGTGCAAAATCAGATAACCGCATTGTTTACTCACGCGTGTAATATTTACAATCTTGGTAACAATCCCTGCAAAAAGGTTAAGAAAATGGGTAAGGCAGATGCGGATAAGCTGAATTTTTGGACGAAAGCGGAGTATGACAGTTTTATAAGAGGTATAGACAAGGAGAGCCGATATTTTGTGATTTTTGAAATACTCTTTTGGACTGGCTGTAGAGAGGGAGAAATGCTTGCCCTCACAAAAAGCGATATTGACTTTGAAAATAATCAAATTAGTATTACGAAAACTTATTACAGAACGGAACGTAGGGATATTATTACAACACCAAAAACAGAGCAATCGATTCGAGTGATTGATATTCCAGAATTTCTGAAAAAAGAGATAGAAGCGTATGTGAACCGTTGTTATGGCTTGCCGGATAATGAAAGACTGTTTCCGATTGTAGCAGAAGCGGTACAGCACAAGCTGAAGCGTGAATGTGCAAAATTGGGAGTAAAGCAGATTAGAGTGCATGATTTACGCCATAGTCATGTGGCTTATCTCATCAATCAAGGCGTACAGCCATTGATAATCAAAGAAAGGTTAGGGCATAGGGATATAAAAATCACGCTGAATACTTACGGACATTTATATCCGAATCAGCAAAAGAAAGTGGCAGATATGCTGAATGCTACAAGAAATGAAAATGCCCCTGCCGATTGACAAGGACATTTCAGTACAAGGCAGAGCCTATGTAACTATATCTCGCAAATATAGTATAGCAAAGGCTCTGCTGAAACTCAATTAAAACTTTTAGCGGAGGACACAAATGGAAGAAAAAAGAGAGAAAAATTACCGATTGATTAATATGGAAGATGTGCAGGCAAGAGAAGTAAGCTGGCTGTGGTATCCCTATATTCCGTATGGAAAGCTGACGATAGTGCAGGGTGATCCGAGGGAGGGGAAAACCACATTCATTCTGCACCTTGCAGCACTTCTCACAAAAGGAGAACTACTTCCAAATGAAGAAGTGGACGTACAGCGAGAGCCGGTCAATGTAATTTATCAAAATGCAGAGGACAGCTTGGAAGATACCATAAAACCACGATTGTTAGAAGCAGGAGCAGACTGTAACCGGGTACTTGTTATTGATGAAAGCGTTGACTGCCTTAGCATGACAGATGAAAGACTTGTCCGGGCAATTAGGGAAACTGGGGCAAAAATGGTGGTTTTAGACCCGATACAAGCCTATTTGGGAGCAGATGTGGATATGCACCGGGCAAATGAAATTAGACCGGTTTTAAAGCAGTTGGGAAATATCGCAGAGGAATATGGCTGTGCGATTATCCTTATTGGTCACATGAACAAAGCAAGCAGCAGTAAGTCCACTTATCGGGGACTTGGTTCAATAGATTTTCAGGCTACGGCACGAAGTGTGCTGGTGGTCGGCAGGATAAAAGATGATACCACTTTGCGAGTGATAGCTCATGATAAGAGTAGTCTTGCACCGGAGGGGACTTCCATAGCATTTCGTATGGATAAAGAAAAAGGCTTTACTTGGGAGGGAGTATATGACATTACAGTAGAGGAACTTCTTTCCGGGGAGAGCAGAGGACAGAAAACGAAGGATGCTAAATCGTTTCTTGCGGAAATCTTGGCAGAGGGGCAGATGTCCTGTAACGAGATTACAGAAGCGGCAAGGGAACGAGGTATTAAAAAGAAAACGCTTTGGAATGCGAAAAAGGAAATGAGTATTGACAGCGTAAAAGTAGGAAGTCAATGGTACTGGACTTTATAGCAGAGGAAGATAGCAAGATTCCCTTTTCTAAAGATAGGGTAATCTTGCCACCTTGAAAAGATTGCGTGGGGGATAAAAAACGGCTGGAACAGCCGCAATAGCTCCCGGCAGGGCGCAAAACCTGCTTGCAGGTCTGCATTTTTGTTGGCGTAGCTGACAAAAGTGCTTTTGCGTTACTTTTGACAAAAGTAACAAAACTTATGTGCCTGTTCGGCATTATTATGATAGATAAAAGAGGAGGAGTGTTTATTGGAGAGAACGATTAGCGGCATGATGGGAAAGGGGGCTATCAATCATAATACGAGAGCTTTTAATGCAAAAAATGTTGACCCGGAACGGAGCATTTACAATGTGCAGTTTTGCAATACCAGTATCAAAAAGGTATATCACGAATTATTTGATGAAGCATTGGAGCGGTATAATGCAAAGCAGAAACGAAGTGACCGGAAGATTGATAATTATTATGAAAAAATCAGACAGAGTAAGCAGGAGAAGCTGTTCCATGAGGTTATTTTGCAAATTGGCAATAAAGACGATATGAACTCAAAAAGCAAAGAGGGAGAGCTTGCAAAGGAAATTCTGATTGATTATATGCAGGATTTTCAGAAACGAAATCCGAATCTCTATGTGTTTTCGGCTCATCTGCACATGGATGAGGAAACACCGCATATTCACATTGATTTTGTTCCTTTTATCCGTAACAGTAAGCGTGGACTTGATACCAGAGTTTCCCTAAAGGGAGCATTGGCAGAGCAGGGCTTTAAGGGCGGTACAAGAGGGGCAACGGAATGGAATCAGTGGATGGAATCGGAAAAGCAGGAGCTTTCAAAGGTCATGGAGCGGTATGATGTGCAATGGAAACATTTGGGAACACACAACAAGCATTTGTCGGTACTTGATTTTGAGAAGCAGGAGCGACAGAAAGAGGTTGCACAGCTGGAACAGACACTTTCAGATAATAAAGTGGAATTAAACAATATCTTATATCAGCAGATTATGGCAGAGGAGAAAACAGAGCAGATACGCAAAGAGGGCGAAGTAATACGGCAGGAGGTGTCAGAGCTTTCAGCAGAAAGTGACTGGCTGAAAGAGCAGACAGAAATATTGTCGGAGGATAAGGAAAAACTGCTATCGGAAAATGAAAATTTGGAGAGCCGGCAGAAGAAATTACAGCGGGAAATCAATAAGATGGTGCAGTCTAAGGAAACTATGGAGCGGAATATTCACACTTATGATGAAGATGAGAAGTGGCAGTTACCGGAACCGGGTACGTTGATGAGCGCAAAGGCATACCGGGATAAAAAGGCTCTGCCGCTTGTGCAAAAGCTGAAAGAACTGGTAAAAAATCTGACACTCAAGTGTATACAGCTTACAGAGCAGGTCAAGAAGCTGACTGTTAAGGTGGACAGACAGCAGAATCAGATTAGCAGGCTGACAGACAAAGCTATGGAGCAGAATGATATGATTGAAAGATTGCAGGAAAAAGTATCGGATTTGGGGCATTTGGAGCGTTATTTCGGCAAGGAACGGGTACAGGCGATAGTGGAACAGTCAAAGACAATCGAGCAGGCTGAAAGAGCAGAGAAACGCCCGAAACGAGCCTATGATATGGGCAGATAGGAAAGGATGGGATTGCTGGAATGACAGATATGGAGAAGAAAGTTATGGTGCGGTTATGTGCCAAAATTCTGACGGAAACAGACCTTTACGATACCGATAAAGAGGTACAAAATCTGATAGACTGGGTGCTGGTGTCGGAGCAGATGAAAGAGAACAATAATGTAATCCGTAATCTGACCGGAGAATATAAGCAGATAAAGCCGGATTGCTGGGCGAGAGTAAAGGAGAAGCTGGAGCGTATGAAAGAGCTTTGCAAAGAGCGTAACAGCCTGTATGAAAAACAGAATGATTTGAAAGGACAGAAATGGAAACTGGAGAAGGCGTTGGAACGATAGGAAAGAGGGGCATGGTGGTTGTCATGCCCTGTTTTTTATGGTTGTCGGGATGAGGGAAAAGTGCTACAATTAAAAGGAAAAAATTGTAGAGAAAATTAAAAACATAGGAGGAAACGTATTTGTGAATGGTTTTACAGATGCATTGGAACAAAGAAATCTGGAAGAGTTAAGAAAGTATCCTAAGGCAGATTTGCACAATCATTTTGTGCTTGGCGGAAATAGACGGTTCATATATCAGGAAACTCGAAAAAAAATTGAGCCATTAGCTAATCCTTTGTCATCAATGGATGAGATGAATCAATGGAGTCAAAAATATATTAGTCAAGACTTTAATAGCACTGCGATGAGAAAATTTTTGATCAGAGCAACATTTCAACAAGCCAGAGAGGATGGAGTAACTGTGCTTGAAATTGGTGAAGATGTGTGGGGCTTAAACGAATTTTTTAATAATGATATTGATGAGTTGGTTAATGCTTTTACAAGTGCTCAAAAAGAAATCGCTCCCGATATAGAATTAAGGCTTCAAATTGGATTATCAAGACATTGTTCGATCAGTTATTTAGAAGATTGTTTATCATATTTTTGGGGAAATAAGAATTTTTATTCTATTGATTTGTACGGTGATGAATTAGCACAACCTATCGAAAATTTTAAAGGAATTTATCGGCGTGCAAAAAAAGAAGGATTAAGGCTAAAAGCACACGTCGGAGAATGGGGGACTGCTAAAGACGTAAGAACAGCCGTAGAAGAATTAGAACTTGATGAGGTTCAGCATGGGATAGCGGCAGTCAGTGATGAATCAGTAATCCGTTTTTTGGCAGATAATAAAATTAGATTAAATATTACACCAACAAGTAATATTTTACTTGGAAGGGTAGCAGATATGTCTATGCATCCGATTGGAAAACTGTATCGTAGTGGTGTTGATGTTACTATAAATTCCGATGATGTATTAATATTTGATTCAGATGTATCCAAAGAATATCTACGGCTTTATGAGTCTCAGTGCTTAACAGCAGAAGAATTAGAAAACATAAGAAAAAATGGACTAAAACCTATAATTATATAGACAAATTGAAATTGCAGACTTCCTTATTGATCATATCTAAACATGGTGCTAGCACCATGTAATAAAGGTAATTAAGGAGAAAATCGGTATTTTTGGAGTGGCTCTATTTTGGCTCTAAAATTTTTTGTAATCACAAAAATAAAGAGAAAAAATGGAGAATGTGAATAAAAATATGCAGTAAAATCAACGAAAAACATTCCGATTTAATTTCCTAAAGCTCGTGAAGGCGGTAGAACAGTAGGATCAGGAAGAGTTGCAACAGTTATCGAGTAATTTTATTCGTATCATAGAAACTTAAATACAAGCCGCAATTCCTCATTTTATGAGGGGTTGCGGCTTTTTGCGTGGCGAATGCCACGACCGAGACGTTACATATCTCAACGGAGGGTGGTCGAACATAGAAAAAGCCCGTTTCAAGTTCTTCGCTCAGTTGAACAAAGCGAAAGAATCTTGAAGATAAAAAATGCTTATGTTATAATGTTTAATAGATTTTTGGTACTTTTTGATGCATGATTGAGGGCGCATTATGGCTGTATCATACAACCGATTATGGAAGTTATTAGTGGATATAAATGTTGTTTAGAAGAGGAATATTATATGGTTATCCCAGTAGTTCACCTACGGATGGCAGTTTGCTGAATAATATGAAGTAATTATGTAAAATGATAGCATAATAATTTCTCAAGATTCAAAAAGGCAAGGATGGACCGGAAGAAGAAATTGCAAAGAAGTTTAAGTAATAGAAAGCGAGTTGTTTGAGTTGGAAAATACTTTTGACCTTTCACAATTTGATAAATACAGAGAAGACAACAGAAGAGAAGTGAAAAAAGCAAATGGTGGCTTGCCAATTTCATTGTGGGACACGTATTCTGCTTTTGCAAATTGCTATGGCGGTGTCATTATCCTCGGTGTCAAAGAAGAAAAAGACGGCAGTTGGAAAACTACCGGTCTTCAGAATGCGTCCAAGCTCCGAAAAGACTTCTGGGATACCATCAACAATTCTAAGAAAGTGAATATCAATCTCCTGTCGGAAGATGACGTAGAGATGTATGAAGTCGGTGACAATAAAGATGTCATTATGGTTATTTATGTGCCTATGGCGAAGCGTGAGCAGAAGCCGGTGTACATCAATAATGATATTTTTAATGGCACTTTCCGTCGTAATTATGAGGGCGATTATCATTGTACCAGATTGCAGGTAAAGACCATGCTCCGTGACCAGACCGAGCGCACTATGGATATGGAAGTGCTTGATAAAGTTCCGATTGAAGATTTGAATTACGATACCATTCATGGATATCGCAACAGTCATCGTTCTTTAAAAGAAGGACATCCTTTTGAACGCTTGAGCGACCATGAGTATTTAAGAAGCATTGGTGCTGCCGCCATTTCGGAGGAAGACGGAAAGTTGCATCCTACGGCAGCAGGTATGCTGATGTTTGGGGATGAGTACAATATTGTGCGCCATTTCCCTGAATACTTCTTAGACTATAGAGAAGAGTTGGATCCTACCACACGCTGGAGCGATAGATTGCAGTCAAGTTCCGGAGAATGGTCCGGAAATGTGTGTGACTTTTATTTTAGAGTTTATAACAAGATTATTAAAGACATTAAGGTACCTTTCAAAATGGTCGGTGGTGAGCGTATTGATGATACTCCAGTGCACAAGGCACTTCGTGAGGCTTTGGCAAACTGCTTGATTAATGCAGATTATCACGGATTGCGAGGTGTTGTTATTCGTAAGGAACCGGACAAGTTGGTTTTGGCAAATCCGGGTTATATCAGAACGGGTAAAAAACAGATGCGCCTTGGTGGCGAATCCGATCCAAGAAACAAGGCTCTTATGAAAATGTTTAACCTTATCAATATCGGCGAACGTGCAGGAAGTGGTGTGCCGAATATTTTTAATGTTTGGGCAGATGAAGGTTGGGAAGAACCGGTGATTGAAGAGAGATTTGATCCGGATAGGACGATACTGTCGCTTTCTTTTAAGAAAAAAGTGACGGCAAAAAGTGGCGGAAAAAAAGTGGCGAAAAAAAGTGGCGAAAAAAAAGTGACGAAAAAAACACAGGAAAAATACGATGCTATTTTGAATGCTATGCAGCCTGATAAGTGGTATAAAGCTTATGAATTCGAAAGTATTGCAGGTGTTAAGGAATCAAGAATTAAAGTACTGCTTAAGGACATGACGGAACAGGGACTGATTGAGAGTACCGGTAGTACGAAAGGTAAGATGTATAAAAAAATTAATGCGAATTAATATAAGGTATTGGAGATGGTACAAATGAGTGAAATTGTAGGCGGAGAGTTGAAACGTTGGTCAGAAACATTAGAAGAACTGAATGAATACGATATAACATTGGTCAACATTTTACTAAAACATTATGAAACTCTTATAGAAGCTGGCGAGATTGCTGGTGGTAAAAGAGCTAATAAACTTGTGGAGTATATCGGTGAGAAGCAAGGCGTAGTTTGAATTCCAAGAAAGTAAAAAAAGGTGTTTATTTATTTAGTTGCAAAGGCGGAGCTGGTAACGAAGGCAATAACGTGGCATGGATGTTCGCAAAGTTGACAAGCTCAAAAGTATATGCTTGTACAGGAAGCGTTTCGTACTCTAAAATTTTTGGTAAGTACTATGCTAGAAAAGCATGGGATTGGGGAATTATCAAAACATTTTATTATCAGAAAAAATATATTTTTTGGGGTGCAAATATTGCGAAAAGTGCGGCAGGACAATGGTGAAAGCAGGAGTGAGATTATTGAAAAAAAACATTTGGTTATTGAGTGCAATAATATTTATTGTTATTTTATTAGGAGGGATTTATTTGCGACTTGATAAAGTAAATATGGATTCTGTAAAAAAAGTTGAGGTATGTTTTCAATATGGGAATACTAATGCGATAAATCAGTTGAGCGATAGAGAGGTGGCGTCTGTTAAAACTATTTTTAATGGAAAGAAATTGTATAAGGATAATCTTTCTTGTGGTTTTAGCGAAGCCGTATCTATTAAATTTGACGATGAACACACCTTCTGTATTGCTCGGGATACCTGCCCAATCGTATATTGGGAAGAAAAAAATAGATATATTAGGCTTACGGAAGATGAAAAAACACAGTTGTATAATTTGTTAGAACCATATGGCTTTATCTTCCCCTGTGTATAAAAAATATCAGTGAGTAATACTAGCAAGCATTGCTGTTGTGATACCACGGCACTTATCAGGAAAATTCCTGAAACCTTTAAGGGCTTGGGATTATCCCAACAATGTTGTCTTTTGGGGGCAAAAGTCGGTGCTTGCTGGTACACGACAGGTATCGAAGGTCAGCTTATAGATGATATGACCAATGATGGAAAGGTTTATATCTGACTACTAATGTTGATTTACATCAGATATAGATGGAAGTTTTATTGCCAAACTTAATTTGGATGATACATCATCATATGGACCTGAAACTGTTACGATTACCTTAGATTCAAGTCTGGTACAGGATGGTGGTGTATTTGATATAACTGAAAAATGGCATAGAGACAGTAAATGAATTTTACAATGAGTCTGTTGCAACAGGAGTAAGATAGGTATGTTAAAAAATATAGATTGATTATATTCATGTCTTTTTGGTTAATATGTTTTGCTGGATGTCAAAATAAATCAAATATTGAGAGAAAATTACCAGAAATCATATTTATATGTTCGACAGATTATTCTCAAATAAGATCAGAAGGAGAAACACAGTATGTAATAACTTTTATTGATAAAAATGGTAATAAATATGTAACAAGTGATCCAACAGTGGCTCGATTAGGATTTAAAGAACTTATTGCAAAATATTCTCAAGGAGATTTAGATGATAAGATAGAATTGCTTACAAGCTATGACAACTTCTTAATAGAAGAGAATTACAAAAAATTAAAAGAAGTTGCCTTGAATGAAGATGTATCTATCCAATATCCAGAACTTTATAAGTCTGAGAATCTCTCGGTACTTGGTCATGGTCATGACCTCCTTAAAATGTATTTACACCGTTTGGTGCATGAAATACATTCTAAAGATTTATGGTAAAGGTTTCCACCACTGGAATGGCAGTTTCCTTAAAAACGGATTTGCGGTTTCCTATCTCCGGACAGCAGGGACTTGGAGCCCGGATTATTCATGATGTGATTGATGTAGAATAATTTTTAACGTACAATTCCAGTTTTATTGACCAAGAAATAAAGGAGGATTCATTATGAGTGAGAAAACAGAGATTACTTGCTACAGTTATCGAGTAATTTTATTCGTATAAACGATGCGATATGCGCGTGAATGCGCGTGATAAACAGCCACTGCAGTATACCGGCACTGGACGGTTGACATACGCTTTACGCAGGAATAAGATATAGACAGACTATTTGAAAAGGGACAATTTCCCGGAAAGGTGAGAACATGAAGTTAAAAGAATTACAGGATGCAATGATAGCAGCTATGAAGGCTAAGGATAAATTCAGAAAGGATGCCATCGCGAGCCTTGTTTCCGCAGTCAAGAAAAAAGGTATTGATGCCGGATGCCGTGAGGATATACCGGACGATATGGCCAATGAAGCTATTCTGAAGGAAATCAAGTCAGTCAAAGAGCAGATTGATACATGCCCTGCTGACAGGACAGAGCTGCTCGAAGAGTATAAGAAAAGATATGATATTATGAGCGAGTTCGCTCCGAAGATGTTAAGTGCCGATGAAGTCAAGGCAATACTTCAGGACAAGTTTGCAGATGTTCTTGCCACGAAGAACAAGGGCCAGATTATGAAAGCTGTTATGGGCGAACTTAAAGGCAAAGCGGATGGCAAGGTTATCAATCAGGTAGTTGCTGAGCTTACGAAATAGGCATAAATTATAGGAGAAAAACATGTCGATTTCAATAAGAAGAGCCGGAATTAATGATACCGAAGCAGTTATGAAACTGCTTAGTGAAGTTCTGGAACTGCATGCCGCGCTGCGCCCGGATATATTTATTTCGGGAAGTACCAAATACACGGCCGAAGAGCTTGGCACAATATTTGAAGATGACGGACGTCCCGTTTTTGTTGCAGAGGATGAGAACGGAGATATTCTCGGGTATGCCTTCTGTGTCATGCAAAGACAGCCTTTTTCAACCAATATGAAGGATTTTACCACACTTTATATAGATGATCTGTGCGTGGATGAGAACAGCAGAGGACAGCATGTGGGAAGAAAGCTGTATGAGTATGTTCTTAATTATGCCAGGAAACAGGGCTGCTATGATGTTACGCTGAATGTCTGGGAAGGCAATGACAATGCCAGGGCATTTTATGAAAAAATGGGAATGTTTGTCAAGGAAACCCAGATGGAAACTATATTATAAAAATACTTGACTTAAACTTGGCTTTAAGTATTATAATCATCCTGTCAATAAAGAATTTCAGGAGGAAGTATTATGTATTTAGAGAATATTAACGGACCTTCGGATGTAAAGAAACTTACGATCGAAGAGATGAATAAACTTGCCGCCGAGATGAGGGATGCACTGCTTAAAAGAGCAAGCATACACGGCGGACATTTCGGACCGAATTTCGGTATGGTTGAAGCTACAATCGCACTTCACTATGTTTTTGAATCCCCTGAGGATAAGATGGTATATGATGTGTCACACCAGACATACCCGCACAAGATGCTCACAGGAAGAAAAGATGCTTATCTTTATGAGGAACATTATGATGACGTTTCGGGATATTCCAATCCGCATGAAAGCGAACATGACTTTTTTAATGTAGGACATACGTCCACATCTGTAAGCCTTGCGTGCGGACTTGCCAAGGCGAGAGACCTTAAGGGCGGGAAGGGCAATGTCATCGCGGTTATCGGTGACGGTTCATTGAGCGGAGGCGAGGCACTTGAAGGCCTTGATTTCGCATCAGAGCTTAAGAGCAACCTTATAATCGTAGTTAATGATAATGATATGTCAATCGCGGAGAACCACGGCGGATTATACGGGAACCTTAAGCTGTTGAGGGAAACCGACGGTAAGGCTGAATGTAATTTTTTTAAAGCGATGGGACTTGATTATGTGTATGTAGGCAACGGTAATGATATCGGTGCGCTTATCGATGCATTCAAATCTGTTAAAGATGCCGGTAAGCCTGTTGTAGTCCACATCGTGACACTCAAAGGCAAAGGATATAAGCCGGCCGAGGAGGACAAGGAGACATGGCACTGGCACATGCCTTTTGACATCAAGACAGGCAAGCCGCTGATGGATTCTGACGGAGAGGATTATTCTTCCGTGACTGCCGAATACCTGCTTGATAAGATGAAAAAAGATAAAAATGTTGTCGCAATCACGTCCGCAACACCTACGGTTATGGGATTTACGGCTGATAAAAGACATGAAGCCGGAAGCCAGTTCGTAGATGTGGGAATCGCGGAGGAAACAGCGGTGGCACTTGCATCAGGTATTGCAGCGGGCGGCGGCAAGCCGGTTTACGGAGTATACAGTTCTTTTATCCAGCGAACCTATGACCAGTTATCACAGGATCTGTGCATCAACAATAACCCGGCAACGATCATAGTATATGCAGCATCGGTGTATGGCATGAATGATGTTACACATCTTGGTATATATGATATACCCATGATTTCCAATATACCGAACCTCGTATATCTTGCGCCGACCACGAAGGAAGAGTATCTTGCGATGCTAGAATGGAGTATTGAGCAGAATGAACATCCGGTTGCGATCAGAGTACCGGGCGGAGAATTGATTTCCGACGGCAAGAAAGTTAGTAAAGATTTCAGTGAGCTCAATCGATACGAGATTACCGAAAAAGGAAGCAAAATTGCCATAATCGGTCTCGGTTCATTCTATGGTCTTGCATGCAAGGCGGCCAAAGAAATTGAAAGCCGTACCGGAGTAAAGGCAACACTTATTAATCCGTACTATATTACGGGAACAGATGATGAACTGCTTGAAAGCCTTAAGGCGGACCATGATGTGGTTATCACACTTGAAGACGGCGTGCTGGACGGCGGTTTCGGTGAGAAAATAGCACATTTTTACGGAAACAGCGATGTTAAGGTGCTTAATTACGGATTGAAAAAAGAATTTCTGGACAGATATGATGTTAATGAAGTCCTTAAGGAAAACCATCTTACACCGGAGCAGATTGCAGACGACTTAAGCCTGCAATGATACTGGTGGATCATGACACCAGATTTAGGGGAAAAGGTGGCTACGGAAATCAAAACCGAGAATCATTGAAATCTGAGACGGACGGATTATAAATTAATCTTACATCAATTATATTTTTCTGCTATAATTACGGTACAAAATAACTGATATGTTCAGCAAGGAGGTCGTGTTTATGAGCAGGATAATAACAATCAGCAGGCAGTTTGGAAGCGGTGGAAGGACAATCGGTAAACTGGTAGCGGAGAAACTCGGAGTAAGATGTTACGACAAGGAATTGATAGAGAAGACGGCTGAGGAGACAGGGTACGCCAATGAGTATATCGAACAGGAGGCAGAATATGCTCCCGGAACCGGATTTTTTGCATATTCTTTTCTCGGAAGAGGAACGGATGGCCTTGCCAATGCGGACAGAATATGGATTGCGCAGCGTAAAGTAATTACCGATATTGTATCCAGGGAAAACTGCGTGATAGTTGGCCGATGTGCGGATTACATACTGAAAGATGAACCGGACTGTTTTAACGTATTTGTATGGGCACCGGACGATTTCAGGGCACACAGGATAGTGGAACAGTACGGCGAGTCACCGGTCAAGCCTTTAAAACGTCTCGAAGAAAAGGATAAGAAACGTAAGTTAAATTACCGCTATTTTACCGGACGGGAATGGGGAGAGAGGGAGAATTACCATCTCTGCATCGACAGCTCCAGGGTTGGTATAGAGCGTGCAGCAGATTTGATTATAATGGCTGCAGAGAACGACTGATTATAACGTCGAAAAACAGACAATTTGCGCGGAATGATTTATTGACTATTCCTCTGCCGTGTGGTATATTCAAGTGTATCAAGGCCCTTTTTAAGTAAAAGGGATTTATTTTAGGAGGAATGAATCAATGGCTTTTTGTACAATTTGCGGTAAACAGTTGGCTGACGGAGAAGTTTGTACATGTCAGCAGAATAATGCCCAGTCAGTACCACAGGGAAGCATCCCACAGGGAATGCCTTACACGGGAGCGCCACAGCAGGGCTCACCTTACACGGCAGCATACGGAGCACCACAGCAGGAGGCACCGAAGAGTTCAGTTGATATGGGAGGCGCTTTTAAGAAAGCTATTGACCATATTAAGAATACTGTTAAGAAACCTATCACGGCAGCAGAAGAATATTATGAGAACGGAACTATTCCGTCATCGGCAGTGCTTATTGGCATTCTTACAATAGCTTATGTATTTGCAACCGTGCTTAACCTTATTTCTAAGATTTTTTATGCACTTAGTTCATTTAAAAAGCAGGCTAAGGGTCTTTACAGATTATTGGGCATGTCATATGGAGAATACCTGGATTCTATTGGCTATACGAGATGGGATATCCTTAATGATTATTCCATTAACGTAGGAACTATTTTCCAGTCAATCTTTTTCCCAATCATATACATAGTTCTTATGGGCGCGACAGTATTCGGATTATTCTATCTTATAGATGCAGTTGTTCTTAAGAAGAAAACAGATGTTAATAAGATCGCTTCACTTTGCGGCGCAGTTTCAGTTCCGCTTATCGGAGCAATGGCTGTAAAAATACTTTACAACTTCATTCGCGTGGGCGCACTCAGAGGTTTCTTCTTCCCGATATTTATCGTATTTATGTCAGTACTTACGGCAATTCAGGGATTTACGATTCTTAGCAAAGAGATTAAGGACAGAAAACAGCTCGTTATCTCACTTGCAATTCTCGTTGCGGGACTTGTAACAGTTGAATACCTTATCGGTCTGTTCCTTTACAAGAGTACAACATTCTTCACTCTTCCGGGAGTACCGTTCATCTAAATGTAACAGATAATATCTTAAATGATAACCGCTATGGGATTATACCATAGCGGTTTTTATAACTAAATATTGTCAATTAAAAACAGCTCCTTTTTTCTATTGAAAATCGGAGTCGTTTTGCTATGTAATTTATTCAACTATGCCGATTACGACGTTTCCGTTTTTATCAATATAGCAGCCCTGACCGTTAAGTATCATAGGTGTAATTCCGTCAGCAAAACAATATTATAGCGCCGCCGGAAGAATAATACTACAGTATACAATACGATATTTTCACACTTTTTTGACCAAAATCAGCAGTTTGGTGTCAATTATTTGCTATATGCGATACTACAACATAATAATATATGAAAACAAGTGTATTAAAACATATGCGAAATTTCTTATATTACAATGCTGAGTCCATCAAATTGACACCAAATGCCTCGAAAAGTGCAAAAAAGTGTGAATCCTTTGAAATGCTATAAGCTGCTGCCACCCGAAATATTGTTGGTATCATCCGGCCGCTGACCGCCGCTAAAGTTGCTGTCATCCGGTTTCTGGCCGCCGTCAAAGCTGCTGTCATCAGGTTTCTGGCCGCCGCCAAAGTTGCTGTCATCCGGTTTCTGACCACCGCCAAAATTGCCGCCGCCCGGCCTTTGTCCGCCCATGCCGCCGTTGCCGGAAATACCGGAATTGGTTACGGTGGAGCTTTGTTCAAATGTGGTTAATTCCGTTCCGCCTTCTATAGTGCCTCCTGTATAACAATCCTTAACGATCTGTGTTGAACCGGTCAAGGTGCCGTTCTGATATATGGTGTAAGTCGTGCCGGTTTTCATGTCGGGAGTGGATATGTTAAGCGCATTGTAAGACTTGGCAGGGGTGAATGAAATTATCACATTGCCGTATGCATCTGCCACAGTAACAGGCGTGCCGGCAGTGCCTCCAGATACTGCCATAAGGGCACCGCACTGTGTCGAACTGTCCGAAATATTCTGCGCCATTCCTGATGAGCCGGCTACGACCAGATAACCACCTGTCACTGTGAAATAGTTGTTATAATCAAGACCACCGTTGCCGTTGCCGGTAGGACCGTCCACGACTAAAGCACCACCGGTCATGACAATGTAACTATTGGAATCAATTCCGTCACCTCCGGCATTTACATATACTGTGCCGCCGTTTATTGTGAGGGAACAATTACTGCCGGAATTTTCGCCCATATCCGGACCGCCTCTCATGCCCGGACCGCCTTCGGAAGAAGAAGAACTGTCGGCTGCGTTGATTCCGTCATCGGATGCAGTGATGGATATTGCACCACCGTCAATGGATATGGCAGCCGCTTCAAGACCCTCGTAACATTTGGCAATGTCTATGGTACCGTCTGATATAACAAGAGTATTATCAGCATGGATTCCGTCGTCACTGCTTGAAAGTGTCATATCGCCGCCTTCGATATAAATGGCATTGTTGGAATGTATGGCATCGTCGGTGCAGGTAAGTGTTATCGTGCCTCCGGTAATGTGAATATAGCCTTTATCCTCTTCCTCGTTGTTGTTGGAGAGAAGTCCCTTGCCCTCGGCTGATGCAGTTATGGTGCCGCCGGTAATTGAGAGAGAGTCTTTGCCTTTAATGGCATTGTTCTTAGCGGCAACATTGATGGTTCCGCTTATTATTTTCAGGTCATTTTTACAGGTAATCCCGTTATTGAACGAAGCCTCTATGTTGAGTGAACCGTTACCGTTAATACTTAAGTCGTCCTTTGAAAAAAGTACTGCATCCGGTTCTTCTTTGTCTGTGTCATCATAAGTGTAATTACTGCTGTCACTTAATGTATTATCGGTGCCGTCCGCGAGAGTGATGGTTGTTTTGTCGGCTGATTTGACATATATGGCGGCACTTGTCTCCGAATGAATGGAGACACCGTTGAGGATAAGATGCACCTTGGCATCATCCGCGTCAACTATAATCCTTCCGTCATCCAGAGTGCCGTTAATTACATAACTGCCCCCGGAACTTATGCTAATCTCGCTTCCGTTAATTGCTACGGATGAACTGCTGCATGAAACGGAACTGCCGTTTAATGTGATTTCTACAGCATCGGACACATCAGTGTCGGTGTCGCTGTCCTTGATGGTTATCAGGCTGTCGGGAATGACGGCTTCTGTCGTGTTTTCCTGTACGGAACTGTTTGATTTTGCGCATCCGGCAGCGGACACCAAGATAAGTGCTGCCGCAAGAATGCAGGGAAAAAAACTCTTGAAATTTATGCGCATGATAATAACCTCCTTGGTTTATTTTTTTTATAAAACTATTGTAAAAAGATAATAAAAAAACAATGTGTCCGTTTAAAGTTTCCAACGTGATAGGATTTTGAAAATTGGCATTGACGGCATGTTAATGATAATTTATAATAGACTAGTGCTTTGATACATAAAAGCATAAAAGCGTAAAAGCACTAAACCGAATGATAACGGATGCATGTGTGATGCACACGTTACCTGAATATATGTAAAGGAGAATCATTATGAAAAAGATTAAAAGAATTATCGCAGCAGGCCTTTGCCTGTCAATGGTTTTTGCAGCAACAGCATGTTCTAAGTCGGACAAGAGCGCATCAGGCGGTTCGTCAGACAAAGATAAGACTTATAATGTGGGCATCTGCCAGCTTGTAGAGCATGAAGCTCTCGATGCGGCTACCAAGGGATTCAAGGACGCTCTTACAGAGAAACTCGGAGATAAGGTTACATTTACCGAGCAGAATGCAGCAGGAGATACACCTACATGTGCTACTATTATTGATGGTTTTGTATCTTCAAATGTAGATCTCATTCTTGCCAACGCTACATCACCTCTTCAGGCAGCAGCATCGGCAACAACTACAATTCCGGTACTCGGAACATCTATTACAGATTATGCAACAGCACTTGATATGAGTGACTGGAGCGGTAAAACAGGACGTAATATTTCAGGAACATCGGACCTTGCGCCTCTTAGCGAACAGGCAGCCATGCTTCATGAGATTTTCCCTGATGCCAAGAAAGTAGGTCTTTTCTACTGTTCAGCAGAGCCTAACTCCAAATATCAGGTAGATGTTATCAATGAAGAGCTTACCAAGCTTGGATATACATGCGAATATTTCGCATTCACTGACTCAAACGATATCCAGTCAGTATGTGAAAAAGCAGCTAATGCTTCAGATGTAATCTACATTCCTACAGACAACACAGCAGCATCCAGCACGTCGGTAATCGATAATGTATGCCGTCCGGCTAAGGTTCCTGTAATAGCAGGCGAGGAAGGTATCTGCAAGGGATGCGGTGTCGCAACACTTTCAATCAGTTACTATGACCTTGGATACACAACCGGTGAAATGGCTTATGATATTCTTGTAAACGGAACTGATATCACAACAATGGATATCAAATTCGCTCCTAACGTAACTAAAGAATACAATAAAGAGATTTGCGATGATCTCGGAATTAAAGTTCCGGACGGATATGAAGCAATTGCTAAATAATTAATTATAATTTGGAGGAATTGGTGTGGACATAACAGCACTTTTAAATGCACTGCCTAACGGTGTTGCCCAGGGACTTATCTGGGGAATAATGGGCATTGGCGTTTACATCACTTACAAAATACTGGATATAGCGGATTTGTCTGTGGACGGAACGATGGTTCTCGGAGGCGCGGTCTGCATCACGATGTTGCTCAAAGGACAGCCGATGTGGCTTGCACTCCTTGTGGCAGTTATAAGTGGAATGCTTGCGGGACTTGCAACAGGACTTTTTCATACCGTTATGGGAATCCCGGCAATACTCGCGGGAATCATAACGCAGTTCGGACTCTGGTCAATTAACCTTAAAATACTTGATAATAAGGCGAATCTGGCAATTAACGCACAGAAGTATCACCTTATATCACATATGGGATCGGTTAAATCGACGGAAGCCAACCCTATACCGTTCTACCAGAACACTATTTTTGTGGTTGTGGTATGCGCCATAGTAATTATTGGAATACTTTACTGGTTCTTCGGAACAGAGCGCGGTGCGTCGTTAAGAGCTACCGGATGTAACCCTAACATGTCACGCGCACAGGGCATTAACATCAATGTCAATAAAGTAATAGGACTTATGATTTCCAACGGTATAGTTGCGTTTGCAAGTGCCCTGCTTTCACAGTATACGGCGAGCGTCGATATCAACCAGGGCCGTGGAGCAATCGTAATCGGACTTGCAGCCGTTGTAATCGGTTCTGCACTTTTTGATAAAATATTTAAGAATTTCGCACTCAAGCTTGTAGGAGTATTGCTTGGAGGTATCATATACTACGTGGTTATGAGAGTGATAATGTGGCTCGGTGTTGACACGACACTTCTTAAGCTGTCACAGGCACTTCTTGTAGCCGTATTCCTTGCAATCCCGTATTGGAGAAAGAAAATCTTTGCCAAGCCGGTCAGAAAGGGGGCTGCCAAATAATGTTAAAAGTAGAGAACATTTATAAGACATTCAACCCTAATACGGTTAATGAGAAAACAGCACTCAACGGTCTCTGCCTTGAACTTAACGAAGGCGATTTTGTTACGGTAATCGGCGGTAACGGTGCCGGAAAGTCAACACTTCTCAATGCACTTGCGGGAACATGGCTGGTCGACAGCGGCAAGATATATATTGACAATATTGATGTTACCAGAATACCTGAGCACAGACGTGCCAAATATCTCGGAAGGGTTTTCCAGGACCCAATGATGGGAACAGCTGCGACGATGGGTATTGATGAAAATCTTGCGCTTGCAGCAAGAAGAGGCAAATTCAGAAGCCTTATGCCGGGAATTACGGCTAAAGAGAAGGCGCAGTACAAGGAACTTCTTGCAGAACTTGATCTTGGTCTTGAAAACAGAATCACTTCCAAGGTCGGATTGCTTTCGGGCGGACAGCGTCAGGCTATTACGCTCCTTATGGCATCACTTAAGAAACCTAAGCTTCTGCTTCTTGATGAGCACACTGCCGCACTTGATCCTAAGACTGCCGCCAAGGTGCTTGACACTACCGAGAAAATTGTACAGAAGGACAATCTTACAACGCTCATGATAACGCATAATATGAAAGACGCCATTGCGCATGGCAACAGACTTATCATGATGAACAGCGGTAATATAATATTCGATATATCAGGAGAAGAAAAAAAGAAACTCACAGTAGAGGATCTTCTTGAAAAATTCGCTATTGCAAGCGGTAAAGAGCTTGATAATGACAGAATGATGTTAGGCTGATATGACGATGATTATAACGGCTGCCCGTTTCATACGGGCGGCCGTTTTTGTGTTTTTTTCATGATACGTCAATATGCGTCAATACCGCTTTTTTGGTTGTATGATATATGCTTTTATGGTAAAATGTGACTATCAGAGGGTATTGACCCATAATGTAAAGGAGAAGGTTATTATGGCAAACAGATTTATACTTAATGAGACTTCATATCATGGAGCCGGGGCAGTTAAAGAGATAGCAGGCGAGGCTATAGGACGCGGACTTACGAAGGCATTTGTATGCTCGGATCCTGACCTTATCAAATTCGGTGTTACCAAGAAGGTGCTTGATGTACTGGATGGTGCAGGACTTGCATATGAGGTATATTCCAATATTAAGCCGAACCCTACCATTGAGAATGTGCAGACAGGTGTAGAAGCATTTAAGAAATCAGGTGCGGATTATATAATCGCAATCGGCGGCGGCTCATCAATGGACACAGCCAAGGGAATAGGCATTATTATCAATAACCCTGAATTTGCGGATGTAGTGAGCCTTGAAGGGGTGGCACCTACGAAACATAAAGCAGTTACAACATTTGCTGTTCCGACAACAGCAGGTACTGCCGCAGAGGTTACAATTAATTACGTTATCACGGATGATGCCAAGCATCGTAAGATGGTATGTGTAGATCCTAAGGATATTCCGGTTGTTGCATTTGTAGATCCTGAGATGATGTCAACAATGCCTAAGGGACTTACTGCTGCTACAGGTATGGATGCTCTTACACATGCTATTGAGGGATATATCACGGCAGGAGCATGGGAACTTTCGGATATGTTCCATATCAAGGCTATTGAGATCATTGCAAGAAGTTTAAGAGATGCCGTTAACAATACACCGGAAGGCAGGGAAGGAATGGCACTCGGACAGTATGTTGCAGGAATGGGATTTTCCAATGTAGGTCTCGGTATTGTTCATTCAATGGCTCATCCTCTTGGCGCACTTTATGATACACCACACGGAGTTGCCAACGCAATCATACTTCCTACGGTAATGGAATATAATGCACCTGCAACAGGAGAGAAGTACAGAGAGATTGCCAGGGCAATGGGCGTTAAAGGCGTTGATGATATGTCACAGGAGGAATACAGAAAAGCAGCAGTGGATGCGGTAAGACAGCTTTCACATGATGTAGGAATTCCGGCAGATCTGAAGGAAATAGTTAAGGAAGAGGATATTCCGTTCCTTGCACAGTCAGCTTATGATGATGCATGCAGACCGGGTAATCCGAGAGAAACAAGCGTTGAGGAAATTGCAGCGCTTTACAGAAGTCTGATTTAACAGATGTTTAATGCCGGCAGTGCGGTGCCGGAAAGCTGCACTGCCGTTATAGTATTGGAAAGTTTATGCAGGTGATGCTATGATGAATATGGATAATAAGAATAATGGATTGGTATATGACTCTCTTACTGGAGTGCTGAGTTTTAAGAGCTTTATGGAAGAAGCGCAGAGAATCCTCGATGAGAACTCAGAAAAGCAATATATGATACTCGCGTGGGATATAGAGAGATTTAAGGTAGTTAACGATATTTTTGGCATGGCAATGGGAGATAAGGTCCTTAAGGATATCGTTAATACTTTCAGCAGACAGATATTTTCAGACGGAATTATCGGCAGAATCGGTGGCGATAAGTTCATATGTTTTTGCAACAGAGATAATATAGATACAGCATTACTTTCCGACAGAATGAAATACAGTATTGAAACTGCGAATGAGAAATACAGGCTTTTTATACAGGCCGGACTTTATTACGTGGAAGACAGAACCATTCCGGTTATCAAGATGTGTGACAGGGCACTTATGGCTCTTAACAGCATTAAAGGAATACATACAGATAAGATAGAAGTATACACAGAGACCAAGAGAGAAGAACTCCTTACAGGGCAGCAGTTGGTATCAGATATGGATAGAGGAATTACGGACAGGGAATTCTTCATTGTGATACAGCCGATTTATGACATCCAGAAGGACGTTATTGCGGCCGGGGAAGTGCTTGTAAGATGGAAACATCCGAAATACGGACTTCTTATGCCGGGACGTTTTGTACCGGTATTTGAGAAAAATTATATGATCAATAAGCTTGACCACTATGTGTGGGAAGAAGCATGCAGAGTAATAAGAGAAGCTATGGATAACGGAGAGACTCTTGTTCCGCTTTCCATTAATGTTTCAAGAGCGAATCTGTATCATGATGATTTATTGGAAATACTTGACGGACTGGTTGACAAATACAATATTCCGAAGGAGTTTTTGCGCGTAGAGATCACTGAGAGCGCATATGTTGATAATCCGAAACGCCTTATCAACACGGTTAATATGCTCAAAAAGTCCGGTTATATGGTTCTTATGGATGATTTCGGAACGGGATATTCGTCATTGAACCTTCTTAAGGATTTATCTTTTGATATACTTAAAATAGACAAGAAATTAATAGATGAGATAGTTGAATCGGACAGGGCGGGCAATGTGGTCAGCAGCGTTATACGAATGGCCAAATGGCTTGGAATGACCGTTGTCGCAGAAGGTGTAGAAACAGGCGAACAGGCATCGTTACTTAAGACTATCGGAAGCGATTATATTCAGGGATACTATTATTCAAGACCTGTTTCGGTTGATGAATTCAAGGAGAAATGCAGACATAAGATAGATGATGGCGATGCACGCATTGATTATGAGGATGTGGACATTGATAATCTTCTTAATGTCAAATCGCCGCAGCTGCGTGCATTTATGGAAGAAATTATCGGTCCGATGGCATTATATGAGTATGATGAAGTCAACCTTAAGCTCCTTAAGGTTAATTCTGAATATACAAGGATTTATAAGACATCGCCGCTTGAACTGTATATGAGTGATAATGAACATATGGACAGCCATGAGGCTATGACAACCCAGCGGCTGATAGAGGCAGTGATTAATGCCAGACTTAATAAGAAACAGCAATATGTTATCATAAGCCGCCGGACGGAACATACGGACTGGATGTGGCTTGGAATTACGATAAGATACATAGGAGACTGCGAAGGCAAATCAAGATTTATATTCAGTATCAATGATGTCACAAAAGAACAGAAAAGATATAACAAGAAAATTCTTGCGGATTTTTATCCGCTGCTTTGTCATATATACCACGAAATAATCGAACTTAATTATGTGGATGGGACACTTACCACATTATATAAGGATGATAACAAAATTTCCAGTTCCTATAAAAAAGAACCGATGCGCAAGATGTTTGATGCTTATGTTGAGAATGTGCTTGAGGAGGACAGCCGTGCTGAATTTACACGCGTGACATCGGCTGAGAATATGGACAAGTTCTTTAATAGCAACAATAAAGTTTTTACATTCCAGTTTAAAGGACATCTTACCGGAGGTGAAGTGTGTTCGTGCGAGACAACTTTCATAAAAAACAGTGATAATCCGGAACAGAAATCAGTTATTGCATGTACACGTGTTCTGGAATAGAGGACTTTACAATGATACTTAATGTTGAGAATCTAAGCCACGGCTTTGGCGACAGAGCCATTTTTAATAATGTTTCTTTCAGACTTCTTAAGGGAGAACATATCGGACTTATCGGAGCTAACGGCGAAGGTAAGTCCACGTTTATGAATATTGTTACCGGAAAGCTTATGCCGGATGAGGGCAAAGTGGAATGGGCGAAGAATATCAGGGTAGGATATCTTGACCAGCACACGGTACTGGAACCTGGGATGACTATCGGCGATGTACTTCGTTCTGCTTTTTCATATCTGTATGAGATGGAAGAGAGAATGACAGCGATATTTGAGGCAATGTCTGATGCCGATGCAGAACAGATGGAAGCCATGATGGAAGAATCCGGAACGATACAGGACCTTCTGACCAATCATGATTTTTATGTTATAGATGCGAAAGTTGATGAGATTGCGAGAGCATTCGGGCTTGCAGAGATAGGACTGGACCGTGATGTGACCGAACTTTCCGGCGGGCAGAGAACGAAAGTTTTATTGGCAAAACTTCTTCTTGAGAAGCCGGACATATTGCTTCTTGATGAGCCGACGAATTATCTTGATGAGAATCATATAGAGTGGCTTAGAAGATATCTTCAGGAATATGAGAATGCTTTTATACTTATATCGCATGATATGGAGTTTTTGAACAGCGTTGTTAATATAATATATCATATGGAAAATCAGGAACTCAATAGATATGTAGGAGATTACAATAAGTTCCTTGAGGTGTATGAAGTTAAGAAAGCACAGCTTGAAGCGGCGTACAGGCGCCAGCAGCAGGAAATAGGCGAGCTTAAGGATTTCGTTGCGCGCAATAAGGCGCGTGTCGCCACACGTAATATGGCGATGTCCAGACAGAAGAAGCTTGATAAAATGGATATAATTGAGCTTGCAAAAGAGAAGCCGAAGCCGGAATTTAATTTCAAGGAAGCAAGGGCAGCGGGCAAAGTTATTTTTGAAACGGATGACCTTGTGCTCGGATATGATAAGAACGCACCACTTTCCAAACCGATTAATCTGAGAATGGAGCGTGGAGAGAAGATAGCAATTGTCGGAACCAACGGAATAGGCAAGACAACTTTCTTAAAGAGTGTACTCGGACTTATCAAGCCTGTTTCCGGTAAGGCGGAACTTGGTGATTATCTTTATAAGGGATATTTTGAACAGGAAATCAAACCGGGTGACAATACATGTATTGAAGAAATCTGGGATGAATTTCCTTCAATGTCACAATATGAGGTGCGCTCGGCACTGGCTAAGTGCGGACTGACAACCGAACATATCGAAAGTAAGGTAAGGGTGCTCAGCGGAGGCGAACAGGCCAAAGTGCGCCTGTGTAAACTTATTAATATTGAGACAAATGTATTATTATTGGATGAGCCTACAAACCACCTGGATATCGATGCCAAGGATGAACTGAAAAGAGCATTGAAGGCATATAAGGGTGCGATACTTTTAGTGTGTCATGAACCTGATTTCTACAATGATGTGGTTGATAAAGTCTGGAATTTGGAAGAATATTCATTATTGAGTGTTTAGCGGAGATAAAATGGATGCAGTGAACAATACCAAAAGAATATGCTGGTGGGACAATATCAAGTTTGTCATGATTGTTCTGGTTGTTGCAGGACATTTTGCGGACACACTGGTGGCACATTCGGGGCTTATGAAGAGTTTTTATCTGTTCATATATGCTTTTCATATGCCGGTTTTCCTCTTTATAAGCGGAATGTTTTATAAACCGGAGAGAATCGGCAGGAAGATGATGTTTTATATAACATCCGGATTTCTTCTTAAAATAGTGACATATATAGCACAATATGCGGCGGGTGGAAAACCTGAGTTTACGCTTCTGTCCGAAATGGGCGCACCGTGGTTTATGTTCTGTATGGCGTTTTATATAGGAATTGCGTATATATTGCGCAACTCGGATAAAAGGCCGGTTATTGTTATAACAATGGTGCTTGCGGCGTTTACCGGATATGATAAAAATATCGGAGATTTTCTGTGTATTTCAAGGACATTGGTATTTTTGCCGTTTTTTCTGCTTGGTACAGTCATAAAGCCGGACAAGATTGCCGGTTTCAGACGCAGGAATGCCGGATGGCTTATTCCACTCGGAATGATTATACTTGCGGCATGGGGATATCTGTGTTTTGGACAGAGGGAACATTTCTACATATTGAGGCATCTTTTTACCGGAAGAAATGCCTTTTATAAGGATATATATGATTACGGATTTGTTGCGAGAATGGTGTGCTATATAATATCAATCTGCACCGGATTCGCGGCGATTATGGTCATTCCGACAGGCAGAATTCCGGGGATATCATATATGGGACGTAATACGATCAATGTGTATTTCTGGCACTGGCCGCTTATTATGGGAGTGGACACATTGCTTAAATTTGGAAATTTGTGTAATACTGATATCCGAAAAATGATTTTCATGGCAACATCAGTGATGCTTACCGTAGTATTGTCCACGAAAATATTTGAATTTCCGATGAAACAGCTGCGAGAGGCAATCGACAGAAAAAGCACAGCTTGAAAAATGCGCTATAAAGGTGTCAAAGTAGGTATAGTTAAAACTCACGGGAAAATAGCTACAGTCTTTCCTGATAGTAATCAGCATTCTGTTTTAAGGAGGAAAAAGAAATGATGACTGAAAAACTCAGAAAAGCTATTGCGAATAGAGCGTCCACAGATGATGAGTGGGATTATGGCGTACAACAAAGTTGGAAAGAAGTGTTGGCAATTATCTCTGAAAGTCTTGATGACACTGTTAATTTTATCGAGAATGACTGCACCCCAAATGAATTTTCATGGCTGAGTGAAATATACAATAAAATAATTGACATATTTCCATCACAGAAAATTATTACTGCATTACGAAAAACGGCTTCTAAATATCCGGATGAAGTTGAAAAATACAATCTCAATTACTGTATAGACGAAGCAGAGGGATATCTTGAATTCCTCTTGACAACTTCGGAATAACTTTAAAATAAAAAAGAGTAGAACAAGAGACAAATTATGCATAAGGAATAATTTCTTAAGATTTCCACATAATAACTTCAAAATTATATGAACAGAGTGATGAAACACTCTTGTTAAAATATGAAATTGGAGGAAAAAAGCTTGAAAGCTACAGGAATTGTGCGGAGAATAGATGATTGCGGTATAATAACACAAAGAGGATTATGCCGCATAAACACTGGGGTTTTGCTGATTTTGTCCAAGAATTAGGTTCGAGGCCCGGGCATAATTCGACTTTAATATGCCCGAAAGGAGGAGCCAATTTATAGGCAGCCGAGCAAAACATATTTAATAACCTGTCACACAGAGAAGCCGAATGAGCACTGAAACTCATTCGGCTTTTCCTATTTCGAGGAGGATAAGGATGAAAAAACAAGGTGTACTGATTTACGATGATGTGATCGGTCGGATGGACATCCGTTTCGGACCACTGGATTACTATGGCGGCCTTCACTGCGGAGAACGACTGGAGGTGCTGCTTGACGGAGAGTGGATCCCGACGAGAATCGAACTCGGTGAGTTCTGGTATCTCAAAGGCGTGAAGCTGATCAAGCTAAACGGACTGATCGTAAGAATCGAAAACTGATACTATGTGACGGCGGAAAGGTCGTCTTTTTTATTATTCCAAGGAAGGAGGCGCTGATGTTGAAATGCTTGATGAAGTATGAATGGGTAAAGCTCCGAAGAGATACCCTGCCGGCCGGCAAAGGCATTATGGGTGCGTGGGCAAGGCTCGCCGCCCGAGCTGCATTTCGCAAAGGACATACCTCCTACTGTGGCCATAAGAACGCTGTGAGCCCCGGAATGTGGTCCGGCGGCATCGTGGGTCTGAAAAGCATTCTCGGTGCCAAAAGTCGCAAGCAGGCTTTAGAAGTGCTGGACAAGCTGTCTGTGCTCGGATACCTGCAATATACGCTGGACAGCAAGACAAAGAAGCTGACCTATGCGATCAGTGACTGGGTCGTGAAATGCTCCGGCGAGGAGTGCATGAACGCAGCCGTCTATGCCACAGAAGGTTTTGGTTTTCTCTGCCTCCCCCGCAGTATTACGCAGCGACTCGCCGATCAGCACTATATATTTGAAGAAGCAGACGCATGGCTGGATCTCTGGTGCCACACAGTATCAGAGGAACCGGGCAATGCGTTTTCTTTTATGGCGCCGGCTGTTCAATGCGGCAATTACGGCGCCATATTAACGATGGAAAAACTGGGTCAGCGCTGGGGCTGGGAAAAGACAAAGGTATGGAGATTTTTCAAAAAGCACGGGGATGTCTTTGCACTGTACCGCCTTCCCGGCTCTTACGGCTGCCTCGTTTTCAATAAATCGTATCCGATGGATACTGAGGTTTCCTTGCCTGAGCAGGCAGAATTCCTGCGTATTCTTGACGAAATACGTATTTGGGGTGCAAATACGCACAAGGTAGGCAGTGACAATGAACATATTAACCGGCTGGTCGCATGGTACAGCAGAAATACCGTGGAAAAGTCGGTTGGTAATGCGGAAGAAAATCGCGTTGCACTTTCGGACAGTATAATACGCGCGTATTTTTCTCCGTGTTGGAACTGTAAGAATTGTGAGTATGTCTGCCGGAGTAAAGAGTATTCCGGATTCAAGGTACAGGAAACGAATAAAATCCGCGGACCATGTCGGCCGACGGATATCACCAAAATCGCAAAGGAGATGTTTTATCATGAGCAAACAGGATGAGCTGCAATATGAGCAGCAGGAAAAACGAATACAGGCGCAGTCAGACGTTTTTATCACACTTCTGACAAAGCGAGGCATCTTGGGAGACAGCCGGATCGACGATGCACAAAGGCGTGCTGCCAGACAGGAAAAGACGAAAAACTGTTATCACAACACGCTGATGCTTCTCCAGCACTATCGCACGCTGGTGTGGATGCTGGAATGCTTCCCTGAAACGGTTGCCACCGAGCTTGACCGGCCGTTTGAAGGCGTGGACAAGCTGATCGAGGATGTGGATGTCGAGGTGGCGCTGGGCAACAAGAAACTCGAAAGCCGGATGCAGGGTATGCAGAAATCCCGTCTGTTGATGGATCGGCTCAACGAGGCACTGACCGTGCTCCGAAAGAAGCCGGACAACGGCGAACGGCTGTATAATCTCATCTACACATCCTACATAGCGCCGGAGGTGCTCAACCATCAGGAGGTTTTGTATCGCCTGAACCTGTCGTCGCGGAACTTTTATCGCTATCGCCAGCAGGCCATTTCAGTTCTTTCCATTCGTCTGTGGGCGACAGCTGCGCCGGATGTGGACTTTTGGCTGGAGATGCTGACGCTTCTGGAAGGGCTGAAATGAGGTGAGCTTTGAGAAGTATTTCACTCGACTCCATTGAAATGTTGGCAGATTTATCTGTGAACATTTCAACAAAGCCCTTGATTTTTCTCTCGCGTTGTAGTATAATATCCATTGAAAAGTAGCATGATAATACCAGCAAGTTTTCAATGGAGGTTGGGTTATGGAAATAAAACGAGATCGCTATTTGAAGAAAATCATCTCCTTTATGTGGGATGGTCAGGTAAAGGTGATCACCGGCATCCGCAGATGCGGCAAGTCCTATCTGCTTCGCAATCTGTTCAAGAGCTACCTTCTCGGTGAGGGTGTTGCCGAAGATCATATTCTGTCCTTTGAGTTGGACTTGACCCGTGATATTCGCTATCGCAATCCGTTGGAGCTTGCGGCTCATGTCCGGGAGATCGTAGAACACAGTACAGACCAATATTATCTCTTTGTAGACGAGATTCAGATGTCCGACGAAGTTCCGAATCCCTATAATCCGGACGGCAAGAAGATTACCTTCTACGACGCGCTTAACGATTTGAAGTCATTGTCCAACTTGGACATTTATGTGACCGGCAGCAACTCCAAAATGCTGTCCTCTGACATACTGACTGAGTTCCGAGGACGGAGCGATGAGATCCGTGTGCATCCGCTTTCCTTTGCCGAATACTACTCGGCTGTCGGCGGTGATAAACAGGACGCTTTTGACGAGTTTGCTTTCTACGGCGGTATGCCGCTGATCCTGTCCCGGCCCACAGACACCGCAAAGATGGCTTATCTGAAATCGCTGTTTTCCGAGGTTTATCTGAAAGACATTGTAGAGCGGAAGAAGATCAAGCGTGAGGATGTGCTGTCTGCGATTCTTGATCTGCTGTGTTCGTCCATCGGCTCCCTAACCAATCCGACGAAGGTTGCAGCCACCATCAACACAGTTCAGAAGCGCAGCGGTGAGAATGTCGTTGCCTTGAACACCGTGAAAGCCTACATGGATCACTTATCGGATTCCTTCCTTTTCACCGAATGCAAACGCTGGGATGTCAAGGGCAAGAGCTATTTTGACTATCCCAACAAATACTACTGTGAGGACATTGGACTGAGAAATGCCCGTATCGGCTTCCGCCAGCAGGAAATGACGCACATCATGGAGAACATCATTTTCAATGAGCTGATGATCCGTGAATGCTCCGTTGACATTGGTATCGTCTACGGAAATGAGAAAAATGCCAAAGGAAAGGTCACGCCGGTTGCGCGGGAAATCGACTTCATTGCAACCTCTGGCGGTAAGAAGACCTACATTCAGTCTGCCTATGCGCTGGGAACGGAGGAAAAGGCAATCACCGAAAACAAGCCTTTTGCGCTGACCGGCGATTCTTTCCCGAAAATCATCGTGCGTCATGACATTCGCAAGCGCTGGTATGATGACAATGGCATTCTCAATATCAGCGTCATCGACTTCCTGCTGGATGACACGCTTGTCTGAATCCATTGCACTTGCATCTGCTTTTTGATCGATAAAGAAATTGTCCCGTCGGTGCCCATAAAAAGGCGAAAAGTTGGCACACGATAGCCGATGACACGGGAAAGCAAATGTGGTAGAATAATATCGTCCCAAACTGGGATCGGGCGAAACCGACGCCGTTTCTTGAGCTGAAAAGCTTTGAGAGACGGCGTTTTTTGCTGCCCAATACCGAAGAAAGGAGGGCCAAAAGCATGAACAGACAGCTTCGGCTGCGCGATGGAAAGATCAAAACCGCATACTGGTCGCTTGTGGGCGTTGTGGCGGCACTGCTCGTTTCGACACAGGCGGTATTCGCCGCAGATATGTGGGATCGTTTTTCGATGATCATGAAGGATATCTACGGAGAGCTTGTGGCGATCAGCACCATCGTGGCAGTCACCGTAGCCGCTATCGCCCTGCTGGTACGCATGATATCGCGCAATCAGCGAGCCGTCGACGAGGCGACGAGCTGGCTCAAGAGGATCGTGATCACTTGGATTGTTCTGAATTCTCTCGGCTTTATCGTTGCCTATCTGCAGCCCCTTATCAGCGGCGGAAACTACAACCCGTAACAGATCCGGTCAAGCGGAAAGGAGGTGAACATCTATGCTTGACTGGATTTTTGAAGGAATCGTCACCTGGATCAGCAGCGTTGTGTCAGACATGATGGATGCGGTGTCCGGGCTGTTCCTTCAGGCACTTGGCACGGATATGACTGCAATGGAAGAATACTTCCCGTTTGTGTCCAAAGCCTTTACCGTAATGCAGTACACCGCATGGGCACTGCTGTTTCTGATCACAGTCTGGCAGTTATTCCGTGTATTCGGAGGCCCTGTAACGGAGGCGGAAAACCCGTGGGTACTGCTTGGCAGAAGCGCGTTATTCGCCTTTCTGATCGGATATGCCAAGCCGATTTTCCTGTTGACGCTGAAAATCGCAACAGCACCGTATACGGCACTCATGGACATTCAGATGACGGCGGAGGACTTTACCTTTGCCGGAATCGAGCAGGCCCTTCAAAACGGGCTGACCAGTCTTATCGCCACCATCTCGGTGGTCGGATTGCTGCTGCTCACCATACTGGAAATTGCGCTGGGCTGGAACTATTTCAAGCTGCTGCTTGAAACGGTGGAACGGTACATCGTTGTCGGTGTGCTGTGCTACACCTCACCTCTCGCCTTTTCTATGGGCGCATCCAAAGCAACAACGCCGGTATTCCGGTCGTGGTGCCGGATGGTCGGGTCGCAGCTATTGCTCCTTGTGATGAATGTCTGGTTCCTGCGTGGCTTTTCAACCTCGGTTGGCCAGTACATCGGCACAGGCGGCGCCTTATCCAACGGGAACGGCAATGTGTTCCTGTGGCTGTTCTGTGCAGTGGCGTTCCTCAAAACGGCACAGAAATTTGACAGCTATCTTGCGGCAATGGGACTGAATGTAGCCCAGACCGGCTCCGGTATGGGCATGGAACTGCTAATGGCTGCACGAGTGATCACCGGCGTGGCCGGAGGCGCAAGAAGCGCCGGCAGTGTGTTCCGCGGAGGCAGTGCCGCAACCGGTACAGGTGCAGCGGCAACGGGGTTTGCCGCAGGCTTTGCCAACCGCTTCAAGGGCAATTCGTATGTCCGTGATGCGGTCGTGGACGGCGGCACAAGAATGGGCGCCGGCGGAACGATCGGCTTTGTCGGTCGGGCTTTCGGCGGTATGGCAGCCCGTAACGGCGCCACACTGACCGGAGAATCCATCTCTTCCGTAGCGTCCAGAACACCGAATGTATCCGGCTCTATCGGCGGCGACATTGCTAACCGCAGTCTCGGCAATTATATGCCGCATATGAAAGGCATTAATCTTTCGGATACGCAGATCACCGGCGGACATATCTCCACAAAGGCGATCGGTGCTGACGGGAAAGAAACGGCTGTCGAGATGTTCAACGCTTCCCAGTTTGAAAAGCCGGACGGTCCGCACGCCGTTGTCAATGCCTCGGACGGCAGTCAGTGGTATCAGATGGCCAGCGGTTCCGGAGCCGGAGCATTTTATGATGCACCCGTATTCAGCGGCAATTCCGCTGAGGCGGCGCAGGTTGCAGCCGCATTCCCGGACGCGGACGGTGCAACGCTCAGAACGGTCGGAGACGGTGTCATTGAGGCATCTTCGGACGGCGGCGTGAGCAGATGGTACAACAGTGCATATTATGACGAGCCGGATGCACCGCATTCCACAATCCAGGCGGCCAACGGCGTAGAGTGGTACGCCATGCAGCAGCACGCAGAAACGCCTCCCTTTGAGGCGGGCGACGCGGCGGATGGCTATAATCGGGCACAGTTCCAAAGCTTTATGCCGGGCTATGAACAGCCGGTCACAAGCGTGGATGGATCCGGTCGTATGGACGGGCATTTTGAGGTCCGGCATGAAAACGGATCCGGCACGATGTTCTATGATACATCGCAGTATGCACCTCCCCGCGGTGACTATCAGGTATATGAAGATGTCCACGGCAGCCAGTGGTACGCAGTACACGGCGAGGCTGCAGTGGAACGCAAGCCGGTTTATGAGAACGGAAAACCGGTCTATGACGGCGATAATGTACGCACCGTTTCTACGGAAACCGTGCGGTACAAAAGCACACCGTCCCGTTATGGTGAGCCAAAATCCCGTGATCAAACGGAGATCAAGTCGCCAAGGCGGAAACGATAAACGGCAGACAGCCGGATCGGATCACTGCATTCGGTTCGGCTGTCTTCCTATATAAAAGAGAAAACAAGCCTGCCTTTGGCAGTTTGAATACGGAGGTGAAAGAATGGCAGAGCCGCAAAAGCAGCAAATGGGAGACGGTTCGGATAATATCGGTCAAGCGGCCGGTCAGGCGGCAAAAGCCGCAAAAAATGCCGGAAAACAAGCCGCAAAGCAGGCGGCGAAAAAAGGAGCGGAAGCAGCAGCCAATGCCGCTGCGGCAACCGTAAAGGCCGGTGTGGATGGCGGCAAAGCCGTGGCAGAAATTGCAGCCGGTACAGCCGCCGGTGGTCCTTGGGGTGCGATTATCTCCGCCGCATGGGCGATGCGGCATACCCTGTTTAAAATTCTGGTCTGCTTGTGCCTATCGGTGGTTTTCCTCATTGTTATGATCGTAGAGCTGCCCGGGATCATCATCAATAAAGCGCTCGGTATCGACGGCAATGAGCCGACGGTATCCATCACGGAGATCTATGAAAATCTCTCTGAGACGGTTTCGGACATTGTCCATGCTGGGTACGACGCTTCGATGGCTGAGGTGGAACGCCTGATTTCAGACGGCGGCTATGACCGGGAGCTTTCAATGAATGCGCTGATCAATTATGCGCAGAGCTCGGCCGGGTACGACACCGCCTATATTTTGTCGGCATATTCCACTTCGGTGGAACAGCTCAGCAACGACCCGGAGGATATGAAAAAGAAGCTTGACGGCGTGGCAGCCAAAATGTTTCCCGTAACCTCGGTTGAGCGAGAAAATGAAGTAATCACGCCGGTCGCTTACTATACCTATAAGCCGGTCACGATAACCGTGGTAACGAAAACGGTTAAGACCGGAATGATCAACGGCATCCCGCAATACCGTTATGAAACGGCGGAAACGACCTACTATTTGCAGGATCAGCAGTTGTCATCCGATACACAGATCGAGGTGGATGCATACGCAGCCGTCACCCTGACGCTCCCCGTATACAGCGGCAGCAATATCACAGGCACACGCAAGGCAACCTATTATCAGTACACGGGCAAAGAAACGCTTACGCCGGAAAAGAAAACCGTTAAATATCTGGAATGCACCATTCATCCCTTTGACAATACGGTGATTTCCACGGCGTTCGGGCTGGATCTGAACGCCTCCTATAACGGTTTGGAAACCACATACGGCGATGTGATCCACTCCCGAGCCTTGGCCCTGAAGAAAACGCTCTACGGAACAGCCGGAAACGGCAGCACCGTTCCGCTTACTGATGTAGAGCAGATCGCCTTCCTCGCCCGTCAGAATTGCAGCGAAACACGAAAGCACATTGTCAAAACCGGGCTGTCCCTCGTCGGGAAGGTGCCATACTTCTGGGGCGGCAAATCGGCAGCCGGATGGAATGATGAATGGAATACGCCGAAGCTCGTTACAGCCGCCGGTTCCACAACGACCGGCACGATCCGCCCATTCGGCCTGGATTGCTCCGGCTTTTCAGACTGGACCTATAAAACGGCTGTCGGCGTCAGCTTGAACGGTGCCTCCTGGAGCCAGTGGGACGAATCCTATGCCATTACCGCCGAAGAGCTTTTGCCCGGTGATCTGGGATTCCTGATGGATGACGACGGAGGCGGATGGAATCATGTGCTTATTTTTGCCGGATACGGTGAAAACGGCGAGCGTATGTGGGTCCATTCCTCCGGTGGTGAGGGCGTGATCTTCAATACGCCGAGCTATGAGGCCGGACTGGCACTGCGCCGACCGAAGAATGTAGATTTCGGTGATACACCGGGATAAAAAAGAACGGAGGAATCATGGAAGAAAAAGAATTCAATACAACCTTTGCCATTCCTGCAAACTATACCGACTCCGGAAAGATATTCGGCGGAATGCTGGAACCGCGGAATGCGGTCGAGGCACTGATTCTGATATTGGCCGTCGGATATCCGGAGTTGATGTTGATCCCGATGGCAACCACAATACGCATCGTTGTGATGACCGTTACGCTGATTCCAATCGGAATCCTCGCCGCTATGGGCATTGACGGCGATTCGCTGTTCCAGTATGCAGGGCACATTATCTGCTATCTGGCGCACAGAAGAAAACTGCATTTGAGAAGGGTGGGATACAAATATGACCAAAGACAGCTCCGCAAAAAGAAAAGCAGGAAAAAGAAAGCCTGAAAAGCTGAGCTTTACCCAGGATTTCATTCCGATCAAAAATCTGGAGCACGGCATTATTGAGACGACCGACGGGCGGTATATCAAAATCCTTGAAATTGAGCCTATCAACTTTATGCTGCGCTCGGAGGAAGAACAGTATGAGATCATCTGCTCGTTTGCAAGCTGGCTGAAAATTTCGCCGGTGCATCTGCAGTTCAAGAGCATTACCCGCAAAGCTGACTCCGAAAAGCATATAGCTATGCTCCGAAATGAAATGGAAACCGAGGAAAGTGAGCAGTGTAAGAAGCTCAGCGAGGGATATATCCGACTCATTAAGGATGTGGGAAGCCGTGAAGCGCTGACGAGGCGCTTCTTTTTGATTTTTCGATACGAAGAATTGCGGCGTAATGAAAACAGCGACTACGGACAGATCTGCAGCACACTGCTGACCGCCGAGCAGAATGCCCGAGCCTACTTCATGCAGTGCGGCAACAATATCCTTCAGCCGAAGGATCCCGACGAAGCAACGGCGGAGATTTTATATATGTTTTTCAATCGCCGTTCCTGTGTGGAGGAGCCGTTTCATTCCCGCGTCGACCGCATCGTCTTAGACACGATGGCGGCGAAAAACAAGGTCATCGGGATTGATCCGGTCCCGCATATCCGTGTGGCGCATTTTATTGCGCCGCGCGGAATTGACCTGACGCACCGCAATTATATCATTATGGACGGGCTCTACTACTCCTTCCTGTATATCAAAGGAAACGGATACCCGAATAAGGTCCGCGCCGGATGGATGTCCTCCCTCATCAACGCCGGTGAAGGTATTGATGTCGATGTGTTTCTGAGGCGGGAAAACCGCAGCAAGACCATCGACAAGGTTGCCCAGCGCATCCGCCTGAACCGCACGAAGCTTAAAAGTATGCAGGACACCTCGACCGACTATGAGGAGCTTGCCGGTTCCATTCAGGCCGGATATTTCATCAAACAAGGGATCGCCAATTACAACGAGGACCTTTTTTATATGTCGGTGTTCGTGACCGTGTCCGCACGGACCTACGAAGAACTGATGTGGCGCAAGCAGCAGATGACCGATATGCTCAAGTCTATGGATATGTATGTCAGCGACTGCAGTTTTCAGCAGGAGGACGCCCTGCGCACGGTGATGCCGTTTCTGCAGATATCCCCGAAGCTTGAAAAGAAATCCAAGCGGAATGTGCTGACCAGCGGTGCGGCCTCTACCTATTTGTTCACATCCTTTGAGATGTCGGACGATACCGGCGTGCTGCTCGGAATCAACCGCCATAACAACTCGCTGTGCATTGTCGATCTGTTTGACACGAAGAAAAATAAAAATGCCAATCTGAACCTGCTCGGTACCAGTGGCGCCGGAAAGACCTTTACCATGCAACTGCTGGCACTGCGTATGCGTATGCGTGGCATTCAGTGCTATATCATTGCTCCTATCAAGGGACATGAGTTCCGGCGAGCGTGCAACCGCATCGGTGGTCAGTTTATCAAAATTGCACCGGGCTCACCGCACTGCATCAATATTATGGAGATCCGACACACCATCAGTCCAGAGATGGAACTGATCGATGAGTTGGATTACAGCGAGATGGACTCCCTTCTGGCGCAGAAAATTCAGCAGCTGATGATCTTCTTCTCACTGCTGATTCCGGACATGACCAACGAAGAGGAGCAGATGCTGGATGAGGCGCTGATCCGTACCTATGGCAAGTTCGGTATCACGCATGATAACGATTCGGTCTATGAGGACCGCAATGCCGTTCCGCCGAAGATGAAGACCATGCCGATCCTCGGAGATCTGCATGAGGAACTGCAAAAGAATGAAATGACCAAGCGCATCGCCGTCATTGTCAGCCGCTTTGTCACCGGCTCGGCGCAGTCCTTCAATCAGCAGACGAATGTGGACCTGTCCAATAAGTATATCGTTCTCGACCTGTCGGAGCTGAAGGGCAAGCTGCTGCCTGTGGGTATGATGATCGCCCTTGATTATGTCTGGGATAAAATCAAAAGCGACCGCACAAAAAAGAAGGCCATTATGATCGACGAGATCTGGCAGCTGATCGGTGCCGGTTCCAACCGGATGGCGGCAGAGTTCTGCCTGGAAATATTCAAGGTCATCCGAGGCTTCGGCGGCGCGGCGATTTCCGCAACGCAGGACCTGTCCGATTTCTTCGGATTGGAAGATGGTCGCTACGGTCGGGCAATTATCAATAATTCCAAAAATAAGATCATTCTGAATCTGGAACCGGACGAAGCGGAGTTTGTCCGGGATACGCTGAAGCTTACGAAAACCGAGATCCGTTCCATTACCCGCTTTGAACGCGGCGAGGCGCTGATCTGTTCCAACAACAGTAAGGTGCCTGTCATCATTAAGGCGTCCAAAGAGGAACAGGAAATGATCACGACCGACCGTGCCGAGCTGGAAGCCATTCTCAAGGAGCGGCAGCATGAGGCGGATTAACAGTGCGTATTTTGCACGGAATACGCATTTTGGCGCAAATGAGTACAAAAAGGAGGTGGTTATCGTGCTGTTGACCGATGAACAGTATGTGGTCAAATGGCTCTCGCAATACGGAGCCTTGCCCCGTGCGCAAATCATAAAGATGCTGCAAAAGCCGCCGCAGACGGCAGAAAAGATCCTGCGGAATCTGAAAAGGCAGATGCGTATCGCCGATGTTTCCGGTGGTTATTATATCGGGCTTGACCCGATGTGCCAGCCGGATCAGCGGATGATCCTGGCAATATGGGTGCTGCTCCGATTCATTGACAAGGTGGAACCGATGGCGCATTATCCAGCGGTCTACCCGTCGCAGCTATTTTTCCTGAAAGAAAATGTCGGCTATGAGATCGTGGTGCTCTATGACGGCGAGCAGAATCTGCTGAAGCTGCTTCAGCCCCAGGAAGATATGAAATATATCGTTGTGGTGCCTCGGATCGATATGGTGAGCACTGTTCGGCTGCCGAATGCGCCGTGTCTGTTCGCCACAGTGGATTTTTGCGGCCAGGACGAACCGGAAGTTCGGTTTTACAGTGAGGAGGCGACCGAGCATGAAGGCTGAAACAACTTATATGAAGACGCTCGGCAAAGTAGAAGCCAAGCTGTCCCGCATGAAGGAACAAGCTGCTGCCGTCCGCTGGTTTTACGAAAACGGAAACCTTCTGGAAAGCTATAACCGGGCGCTTCGGCTTGAGGAACTGTCCGAGCAGACAGTCCTTCTCACCCGTGTCCTTCCGGCCTACACCGGAGCAGTCGGGGCAACAACTCAAACGGATGCGATCATATCCGATACGATTCCTGTTGAAGTTGGATTTACGGCCGAGGGATGGTTTTCCATTCGTATTCCGGCACTGCTGCCGAAGAAAGCATCCGGCTCAGCGGACTATATCAGGTCTTATCTTTATCCGGCTATGCGGAAGTTCTTTGAGGGTAAGCCTCCGGTCCGCTTTCGGGATTGCGTGCTTGCCTACCGTCATGTGTACGATAGAAGCCGCCCGGAACGGGCCATGCGTGATCACGATAATATCGAAACCAATATGGCCACGGATATTCTGGCGCTGTATGTTCTGCCCGACGATCACCCGGCAGTTTGCTCGCATTACTATTGCAGCGCTGCCGGAAGCGAGGACCGCACGGAAGTCTATGTGATTCCCAAACACGACTTTCCCGTGTGGATGGTCGAAGAGAAAACGCTGCCGGATAAGGGGGTAAAGCTCTATGAAGCCCGCTTTTGTTAAGGAGAAAATCTTATGTAAAAACCGCCGTTTTCCGCCCCGGAAAACTTACATAAGAAGTTGGGAGTCGAAAACGCCCGGTATAGCGGCGATTTGGGGCAGATTTCACGGCGGAAATTCCGACAAAGAGAGCAGTCATGTGGTCGGAATTTCTTACAAAGCGAGGTGATGCGCCTATGCAATACTTCCGCCCGGGCAGTCAGCTCCGGCAGCTCATCACAATGCTTTCCATCGTCGGTGAATATCCGATTCGTTCGCTCTACCTGCTCGGCAATGAACGCGCTTACAAAGCCCTGGTTCATAAGCTCACCACACCGGAAACATTCCGCATCCCTCAAACGGAAACGGAACTGACCACACGCCTGCTTACCGTTACCGGCAAAGGCAACAGCAGATCTGTGCGCTTTTATAAGGGCGCTCTCCCCATACTGGATTGGCTTCACCCGGATGCTTACCGGTATTACATGGACGCCTTTTGGGAACACAAATTCCCCGGGAATGCCGCACACCGGGACAGAAACCACCGTGTTGCCGAAGCCGCGGCTATGTGTATGCGCTCAGGTGTTGAATGCCGACCGTATATGCTTCCCATTCTTCAAAACCGGACCATCACCAAGCGGATCCCCGATGTGCCCTGCTTTTATCTTGCCAAAGAACTGAAGAAGCTCGGCGAAGCGGAGATGAACAAAACGATGTTTACCCGGATGGTGGGAACAGCCTATCTCGGGCAGCGCCCATACGCCGTTTATAACACGCGCAGCGCCGTGATGAAATGGAGCGGCAAGGGTGAGTTCAAAACTCTGCACAGCGTCATTGAGATCAGCCGCCTGAATGCCGGCACCGATGCAGCGCCGGCCGCCATTTTATTTGGTCAGTCTGAAAGTGTCGCACTGAAGACACTGCTGGAGTCCGACACAACCAAGCGGCCTGAGTTCCGGTTTGATGCGATCTACCACAACCTGTATTTCATCCCCATGGATGAGCACGGCATTCGTCAGCTGCGGCTGATGACAGTACCCGATTGGAAAGAACGGCTTTTGGAGCTTCTATTTGACCCGGAGGTGCGAACCTATGACCGCGGGCTGTTTGAGTATGACGCAAAAATCGGTGATGCCTATGTGTTCTCGCATCTGGATGGAGATCTCGCAAGACTGGTTCGCTTTAAGGAAGCCGTCCAGAATCAGCGTGGAAATTATGAGGTGCTATGTTACCCATACCAGATGACATTTATCCGGGAATATCTCGGGAACCACGTAACAATAAAAACGATTGGGCTTGACGCTGTGGAAGCAGAACTCGACCCGGAAAGGAGGGATTTATTTGAACGATAAAAACCGCAAGATAGCCATTATCATCGCCGCCATACTGGGATGCGTCGGGCTGTTCTATCTGGGCGGCATGCTTGGCCAATTGCTCGGCAACTACGCAGCGTGGATGGACAGCGGCGGCGTTTCCGGCGAGAGCACGATGAAGCCGGTAAGCTGGAACCCGCTGATTTGTTTTCCGGCGGCTTTCAGCGGGAACGGGATCAAAGGCATCCTGATGATCCTGCTGATCGCCGGTGCCATCTTCGCCTATGTGAAGCTTCACGATAAGTTTGACGGGAAGCAGCATGATCCCCGCGGCTTTGCCAGAAGCAAATCCGGTATCTACGGCACGGCATCCTGGATGGACGAAAAAGAAATGAAGGAAGTTCTGGAAATATCCCCGGTCCCCGATGCCAAAGGTACAATCCTCGGCGAGTACAAGGGTAAAGCCGTCTGTATGCCGGAGGACACCAGACTCAACCGCCATATCGCCGTTTTCGGCGCATCCGGTACCATGAAGTCGCGCGCGATCATCCGCAATGCGTTGTTTCAGGCGCTGCGGCGCGGCGAGTCCGTGATCGTAACCGACAGCAAGGGCGAGCTTTATGCCGATACCTCGGAAATGTTCCGAAACGAAGAATATGATGTGAAAATCTACAATCTCGTATCCCCTGAGCACGGCGACTCATGGAACTGTATGTCAGACCTGAACGGCGACACGCTGATGGCGCAGGTACTGACCAATGTCATTATCGGCAACACCAGCTCGGGTAAAGGCGATCACTTCTGGGACAACGGCGAAGGCAATCTCTTGAAGGCGCTGATCCTGCTCATTGACCAGGATAGGACACGAAGCCCCGATATGAAGCATCTCCCCGCCGTATATCAGCTGCTCACACAAAACAGCGAACGGCAGCTGACCGCTATGTTTGACAAGCTGCCGCTTGACCATCCGGCACGGGCGCCGTTTAATTTGTTTGCCCAGTCCAGTGATACAGTGCGCTCCGGCATCATACTGGGTCTGGGGACCCGTCTTCAGGTGCTTCAGAATCAGGCGGTCCAGCGGATCACGAGTCAGTCTGACATTGACCTGACGGCACCCGGCAGAAATAAGTGCATCTATTACATTGTGCTGAGCGATCAGGACGCTACGATGGCGTTCCTGTCATCGCTCTTTTTCTCATTCATGTTCATCAAACTGACTCGATATGCCGACGGTCGCCCGAACGGCCGCTGCGATGTGCCCGTCAATCTGATACTGGATGAGTTTAACAATGTGGGCCGCATTGGAGGCGCGGAAGACGGATCCGATTTTGCCAGATCTCTTTCTGTGGTACGGTCGAGAGATATCCGAGTCATGCTGGCCGTGCAGAGCCTCGGTCAGCTGCAGAATCGGTATCCCAAGAATCTATGGTCTGAGATCATAGGCAACTGTGACATTCAACTGATGCTCGGCTGCACCGATGATGTGACCGCCGAGTATATCTCAGCCCGGTCCGGTGATATGTCCGTGCAGGTCAATTCCACCATGACGGTCCGTCAGACCATCGCAGTGGCGCAGGTCATTCCCCAGTACCGTCATACCGAGGGCCAGGGACGCAGACGACTGCTCACACCGGATGAGGTTTTACGGCTTCCCAATGAAGAACTGCTCTGCATCATACGCGGGCACAACATTCTGAAGCTGAACAAACTGGATTTCACAAAGCACCCGATGGCAAAGCAGATCGTAAAGGCATCGGTATATGATTATAAGCCGACAGCCGATACGATGATTCCCGAACCGATCCGGTCTGACATCGAACCGACGCCGCCTAAGAAAGCGGCGCACAGAAAAAGCTTATACAGCTCGGCACAACCACCGAGTGAATTTTAACAGACAAAGGAGGAAAATCTATGCCAACCAAAAAGAAAGCAGAGCTTCCCGAGGAGATGACAACTTCTTTGGAGGCGCAGGAACCCCAGACTGAGGAGAATATCACGGCATCACCTGCCGAAGGGGCACCGGATGACACCTGTGATACCTCGCTCTCCCAGACTGAAACAGATTCGGCGGATGCGGGCGCCTCTTCGACCGGAATTCCGGGCGGAGCTCTCGACGAACCGACGGAATCTCAGACTGAGGTCAAAAAGCCCCGCAGGCGCAAGAAGACCGAGCCGGAACCGTCCCAGTCTGACACAGAGCCTGAAAATGCACCGAATGCCAAGGAAGACGGCGTCGATGCGGCGTTAAAACCCAAGAGAAAACGTACTCAAACCAAACCGAGCGTGTCGGTGCTGTCCATTGATGATCGTCCAACGGTCGAAACGGAGGCGGATAAGGCCAAGAATGACTTGCTCGACCTCATCGAGTCGCAGCGAAGCGGCCGTATCCTGACCGGGACGATCCAAGGTGTGGAACAGTCGGCGGATAATCCACGTCATGCCTTTGCAGTCCTGTATCACGGTGAGTTCAAAGTCATCATTCCCGCTGCTGAGGCAGTGGAGCCGCCTGAAGATTATCGCGGGCGTGATCCGGACGAGGTACTTCATTACATGCTGACCAAGCGCCTCGGCGCCGAAGTCGATTACATCGTAAAAGGCATCGATCCCAAATCCGGTATTGCAGCGGCGAGCCGCCTTGAGGCTATGCGTGCCCGAAGGAAAGAAATGTATTTCGGCACAGACCGGGACGGCAACAACCGCATTTATGCCGGTGTTTGCGCAGAAGCCAGAGTTGTTTCTGCCATCCGTGCCGGAATCTTCATCGACCTGTTCGGTGTGGAGAGCTACATTCCCCTCAAGGAACTGAGCTACCAGCGCTGGATGGACGCGGCGGCCCATTTCCAGCCCGGACAGCGCATCCTCGTCAGGGTATTGGATGTGGATCGCAGCGACCGTGACCATGTCAGGGTTTCCGCCTCCGTGAAACAGGCGGGAGAAAACCCGTATGAGAAAGCCTTTCGCAGATACTCCGTTGGCAACCGTTATGTCGGTACTGTCAGCATGGTGGATGTGAACGGCGTGTTTGTGGCGTTGGACGGCGGCATCGACTGCCTGTGCAGTTATCCCAAACGGGGACGCCCGCCGAGAGGTGCCAGAGTCACCGTCCGGATCCTCGGGATCAACCACGAGACCAACCGGATCTGGGGTGCCATCACCCACATTGCCATGCCGCACTGATGAAAAAGAAAGGAGATTTTATGCTACATTGTGATCTGAGTCAGAAAGAACAGCATCGCAGAAAAGAGATCGCCGAGCATACCCGTCAGATGCTTCTGACAGAGCTGCCGATTGACAGTCAGGATGAAACTTCGATCATGGGTCGGTATCGGGATTATTACCTGCAGATCTCTTTTTCCGAGCTGCACCCACTGATGGTGATTTGTCTCGCCAAGGCGCTTACCCATCCGGGTACCGCAAAACAGTGCCGGATCGCAAACGATCTGAATCTGAGAAGCGTGCTCGGAAGTCATGCGATCAACGACGAAGTCGGCTGCTATTCCTACCGTGCCACACACTGGCTGGATACCGAGTTGGATGCCAAGCGATTTTACGAGATCCTCGACCGGTGCGTCGACGAAGCGGACCGCGGCTTTTATAAGCTTGCGTGCTGAGTTGTAAAATCCCAGACTCGTCCGTGTAATGATGGTAAAAACACGAACCGGGAGTATGCATCATGAAAAAGCTTTTGATTTTATCCTGCGCATTGGCATTCTGCCTGACACTTGCCGCCTGTCATACCACAGACTCGGCTGATAGTTCCGTACCTTCTGGGATCCCGGGCTCAGCAATTGCCAATGAGTCCTCTGCTCACCAGACTGAATCGGAGAGTTCCCTGGAGGAGAGCCAGACATCTCAGGATACGACCGTCACATCAGACCCAACCGAAAGTGAGACGACAGCCCCTGCCAAGCCGGCGGATCCCATGTCGACTACCGAACCGGAAAGCGAGAAGGCCCCTGAGTCTACGACTCCCCCTCAGACCGAGCCGGAAACAAAGCCTACGGAACCGCCTTCGGAATCCGCGAAAGCGTATGCCGGGGCCGAGGACACACGGGCGGTTGCTGATAAGGTGCTGGAGTACATCAACAGCTTCCGCACATCTTCCGCAGTCAAACTGCCGGGTCTTACGAGCTACGCTGAGTATCGAAGCCGACAGCTCATCCGCAATTTTGCGCATGATACAAACGATGAGCGTGCAGCGGCGACAGCGCTTCAGTATGGCGAGTATGTGGACCCGAGCGTCTACGGCGGCAGCGGCGAGCCGTACTACCGTGCAAATGCCAACGAAGCCATTGCAAAGGCCGGTTATGTCGGTACGGTGGACGAAGTTGCCTATCGGCTTGCGACCTTGGTCAGAAACAGTGCGGAGCACTGGTGCTATATCGGCTCGGCCGAGTATGGCTATATTGCCGTTGGCGTAACTTATGAAAGCGGTATGTGGTACTGCGACATCGCAGTTGCTGCCGAAAACACGGACAATCTTTAAGAACCATCAAGGAATTGTAGCCTCACCCAAAACGGTGGGGCTCTTTTCATATCCAAATCAAGAAAGGAAGATACCAAGATGAACAAGAAATTCACCTCACGCATCCTGTCAATGCTTTTGGCAGTGCTGATGCTCATCTCGATGATGCCGACAAGCGTTTTTGCGGCACCGGCATCTGACATTCCGGCAGAGATGCTGGACAATGTTTTCCTCGACGCGCTGGAGTACACCGGCTATAAGGTACAGGCGCAACGAGATGACGGAACAATTTTCAAAAAGTACAGCGGCGGCGCAACCGCCTATCTCTCGAAAATCTCCTACGGGCTGAATAAGTACGGCACGGAAACCGTTGCAAAAAGCGGTACGGCAACCGGGCTCGCACCGGATATCGCCGGATTCGAGAGCAGCGGCCTTTGCTGTGCCTCTTTTGTTTCGTATGTGTACTACAACTATCTGCCGAACATTGCGGGCATTGACACCAGCAGTGCAACCCGCCCATACAATCTGCGTACCGCAACGGCATATAACGCCGCTGCGAATGCTTGGGTCAGTGCCGGTACGGCACGCCGCATCAGCTTCAGCCAGAATGCGAACGGCAACAATTTTATCCCCAGTGAGGATATCCCGATCGGGTCCCTCATCATTTTCAAACACATTCCGACCGGGGACATCGCCCATGTTGCCGTGTACGCCGGTTATTACAACGGAACCCACTTTGTTTTTCATGTCGGTAACGATAGAGGACCGGAAATCAGCTCAATCGTCGGCATGTCTAAGGGTGATTACCCTGAAGCCGTCGTACAGGTCGTTACTCCGGAATTCGTAGAGGCAGCCGGCAAAATCGAAGTTTATAAAAAGGATCCGAAGGGCGCAGCACTGAGCGGCGCCTATTTTATTGCCACCAATACCTCGACCGGAACAGAATATGCCATCGGTCCTACCGACAGCCGCGGCTACGCCTGCACCAAAGAGCGGCTGCCGTTTGGCACCTACAGGATCGTGGAAACGGTTTTTCCGACAGACTACACCTATTCGGGAACCAAGGAGTGGACTCGCACAGTCAGCGCTTCCAATAACGGCGTGGTAACGATCCAAGCCGTCAATGAGCTGAAAAAGGGCAATATTGAGGTCTATAAAAAATCGTCCGGTACCAATGAGGCGCTCAAGGGGGCCATCTTCACGGTCTACGATATGTCTGGCGCAAAGGTAACGACCATCGGGCCGACCAATGATCGTGGATATGCCAAATCCACAGATATTCCTTACGGCTCCTACCGAGTGGTCGAGACGACCTTCCCGTTTAACTATGAGCCGGACGGTCAGACGGAATGGAAGGTCACCATTGATACCGCACATGGCAGCTTGGCAACGGTCAATGCCTATAACCGGCTCAAAAAGGGGCATATTGAAGTTCTGAAATCCGACGCCGAATCCGGAAAGGACCTCAGCGGTGCGGAATTCACCGTCTATGATTTGGACGGTACAGAGGTCGCCGTGATCGGGCCTACCGACAAAAACGGCTATGCCAAGTCTGGCGAGATCATCTATGGCGATTATATTGTGAAAGAGACCAAGGTCCCGCTCAATTACCAGCCGGACGGCGATGCACAGTGGAAAGTGACGATCGACGATAACAGTCCGCTTATCACCCTGGACATTGCCAACCTGCGCCAGTACGGTATGGTCAAAGTCCGCAAGACCGCCGAAGACGGCTTGGTGGAGGGCCTGACTTTCCGCCTGACCGGCATCTCCGAATACGGTGAGCGTGTGGATATGACCGTTGCAACCAATGCGGTCGGTACGGCCGTGTTTGAGCGTGTCCCGATCGGTACGGATTACGCGCTTTCCGAAGAGAACACCCCAGAGCGATATGTGATCCCGGAGGTCCAGAATATTTCGGTCGAGTGGAATAAAGTAACCGAGCGCCAGTTTGATAATATCCTCAAGAAATGGCGTGCCGATGTCCTCAAGGTCGATGCCTCTCTTCGCGGCAATAGTGAGCATGGAACCACAAAGATGCTCTCGCTCGACTCAGACAGCATTGTGGAGAAACTCGGCTATCCTTACGGAGAAACCCAAGGCAATGCCACACTCGCCGGAGCTGTTTACGGTGTTTATCGTTATGATGAACTCGTGGACACCTATGTGACAGATAAAAACGGATATTTTCTGACCGACTACTACCCCTGCGGCGAGGGTTGGAACATCCGTGAGATCACGCCCTCGGAGGGGTATCTTTTGGATGAGACCGTCTACTGGCTCGGTGTGACGCCCGGACAGTATACGCTGGAGAAGAACACAGAAGAGTTGGATGTCTATGAGGACATCATCTTCGGCAGCCTGTATCTCATCAAACACATGGATGACGGCAGCACCGGTCTGGAGACGGTTGAGTCCGGAGCGGAATTTGAAGTATTCTTGAAGACCGCCGGTTCCTATGAGAGTGCCCGGGATACGGAACGGGACTATCTGACCACCGACAAGCATGGCTATGCCGGGACGAAACAGCTTCCTTACGGCATCTATACAGTCAGACAGACGAAAGGCACGGAAGGCTTTGAACTGGCAGCGCCCTTCGATGTTTTCATTGATAAAGACGGATGCTGCTATCAATATCTACTCAACAATGCGCCCTTTACCGGATATCTCAAGATTCAAAAGACGGATGCAGAATCCGGTCTGAGTATCCCGTATGCAGGCGCAGCGTTCCAGATTTATAACCCGGACGGTACCAGAGTTACCATGCAGTACACCTATCCGGAGCTGACGGAGATCGACACCTTCTACACCAACGCGGAAGGCTATCTGATCACTCCGGAAGTGCTTCCGTTCGGGAAGGGCTACTCCATTGTGGAGGTCAAGGCTCCGTATGGCTATGTATTGAACTCCGATCCGGTCTATTTTGATGTGACCGCAGACTCGGCGACCGAGGATGGCGGCATCACATTGATTGAAGTCACCCGTTCCAACATGCCGCAGAAAGGTATCATCCGTTTCTTTAAGACTGGCGAAGTATTCTGGACGGTCACGGAAGCGGACGGGATCTATAAACCGGTCTATGCGGTCAAGAGTCTGCCCGGCGCAGTGTTTGAGATCCGTGCCGCAGAAGATATTTATACGCTTGACGGCGTCATGCATTACGCAAAGGGCGAGATCGTGGATACGATCACGACTGAGTCTGACGGCGTGGCATCGAGCAAGGAGCTGTATCTCGGAAAATATGAGATCCGGGAGATCACCGCGCCGCACGGGATGGTTTTGAACGGCACGATTCAGACGGTGGAGCTGACTTACGCCGGTCAGGAGGTCGCCATTACGGAAACCGCCGGTAATCTCTATAACGAGCGTCAAAAGGTCAAAATTTCCTTGAGCAAGGTGCTGGAGCAGAACGAGCTGTTCGGCATCGGTATGAACGGCGAGCTGAAAAACATCATCTTCGGTCTGTATGCCAAGACTGACCTGGTTGCCGATGACGGGACCGTCATTCCGGCAGGTGGGCTCATTGAGATCGTGACCTTTGATGATAACGGCATGGCGACGGTCAGTGCCGACCTACCGCTGGGCAGCTATTACCTGCAGGAACGCAGTACGGACGAGCACTACATCCTGGACGACACCCATTATGAATTCGAGTTTTCCTACGGCTCGCAGGAAACTCATATGGTTGAGATTTCTGTCAACGGCGGTGATCCGATCAAAAACGACCTCAAGTACGGTATGATTTCCGGCCGCAAGGTCGATGAGGATGGACATGTGATCGCCGGTGCGATTTTCGGCCTGTTCCGCAATGATGAAAATGAGTATACGGCTGAAAATGCGTATTTAACGGCGGAAAGCGCACAGGACGGCACCTTCAAATTTGAAAAGGTGCCCTTCGGAACCTGGGTCGTTCGTGAGATCCAGCCGGCCAAGGGCTTTGTCCTCAATGAGAAGGCGTATCCGGTTACAGTGTCTGAAGACGGCGATGTGGTGAGCTTCCAGCTGGAGAACCGTTATATCCGCGGCAATATTGAGGGTACCAAGCTCGACGAGGACGGCAATGTGATCGCCGGTGCGGTATTCGGTTTGTTCCGTGAAGGTGAAACGGAGTTTACCGAGGAAACTGCCGTGCGTGTAAGCGAGTCTGACAGCAACGGTAAATTCCGCTTTGAAGATATCCGGTACGGGAAATGGATCATCCGTGAGCTGAAGCCGACGACCGGGTATGTGCTCAATGAAATGCCGATCGAGGTAGAAATCACCGAGGACGGCAAAACCGTTTTCATTACCGTCGAGAACAAATTCATTCGCGGTGACATCAAAGGCTATAAGGTCGACGAAGACGGAAAGTCGGTTGTGGGTGCGCTGTTTGGCCTTTTTACGGAGGATGATACGGAATTCACAGAGGAAAACGCCGTTCTGACGGCGGTGTCGGATGCAGACGGTATCTTCACCTTTAAGAATGTGCGATTCGGGAAATGGATCGTGCGCGAGCTGCAGCCCGCCGAGGGCTTCGTTCTCAACAAGACGGAGTTCCCTGTCGACATTACTACGGATGGTGCCATAATCGAGTTCAAGGCTGAGAACCGCCATATCTATGGCGCAGTCCATACGACCAAGGTCGATAAGGATTATCCCGACCATTTGCTTACCGGCGCTGTGTTTGAGGTGTACCGTGACGTAAACGGAAACAGGCAGTTCGATCCGGATGCGGACGAATTGGTTGGCACCCTTTCGGAGTGTGAACCCGGTTTGTATGAACTCGCTGAGCTGCGCTACGGCGGATACTTCCTCTATGAAAAGCAGGCACCTGTAAACTATGTCAAGGACAACGGATACTACTATTTTGAAATCGTAACTGATGGCGAGATGGTGAAAGTAGAGAATCAGGTCGGCATCGGCTTCATCAACGCTCATATGGTCGGCAGTCTGAAGATCGTGAAGGCCTCCTCGGACGACCGTGTGGAAGGCTTCAGCTTCCGTATCACGGGTGAGAATTACGATGAAGTTTTCACGACCGACGCAAACGGTGAGATCTTCATTGAACACCTGCGCATCGGCAAATATACCGTGACGGAGGTTGAGGACAGCGCCAGCGCCGGATATAAACGCCCGGATCCTTTTGAGATCGAGCTGGCCGCTGATGAAACGCTGACGGTCAATGTCCATAACGATAAGGTCACGACCGATCATCCGGGCAGCCCGAAGACCGGTGACAATTCTCATATGGCTCTGTGGGTGGGTCTGATGCTCGCAAGTCTTGGCGTCCTGGTCGGTACGATCCTATATTCCCGCAAGAAGAAGCATCTTGCAGACTGAAAAGGGAGGTAAGGCAATGAAAACAAAACTGGCAAAAGGCATTCTGCTGATCCTGTCGCTGCTTTGCATTCTTTGCGTTCCGGTCACACCGGTCTATGCAGTGCAGCAAGGCACGGACGGCAGCGAACTGCAGGTGGTAAAAGCAGAGCAGCTGGAGATCCAGCTTGGCACAGCATGGTCTGGTGTAGAGTTCCAGCTCAAGACGGACGCCGGGGTTTACCCCGGCGCCGTCAAGGTCGGAACGGATGGCGTGCTCCGCCTTGAGATCGGCGGCAGCTCCCGGTACATTCTGACCTGTATGAATTCCTCAACTTCGATTCCAGAGCCGGAGGATACGGCGGACTCAACAGACCAGACGCAAGCTCCTGCCACAACAGAGCAAAGCCCTGAGTCAAATGAGAAAGCCGCATCCGGCATCCCGACGCTGCATATCATCCTTTTTGCAGGAGGTATGGTCATTGCCACTCTGATCGTCATGCAGGTTCTCAAGAAAAAGCGTGAAAATGAGGCTCCGGATGACGAAGAGGACGAGGAATAATCCCCCAGACTGAGTCTGACAGAGAAAATCAGAGAATTTGCGATATTTTTCGTAAAATTCGGCGCGAAAACGCCGATAAACCTTGACTTTTCGGCACTTCTCTGCTATACTATAAGCGTGACAGGAGCTTGCGTTCAGGCTCTCGATACGTCTATGGTATGGCGTCAGACTTCGTCTCGGGAAGAGGCAGGGAATCGTTACGGATTTGCGCACTGAGCAAGTCCACAATAACGCAGGCAATTGAATATGATAGCCGGAAGGCTGCTTGAATCCATACAGTGATTATTTGTGCTGTATGTTTTAACGCAGTTCTTCCGGCTTTTTGTTTTTCTCGGAGGTAATATTGAACTATGAATAAAAAGAAGAAAAGAAAGGGGTTTGACCGGGGCGGGATGCGGTGCCCCTACTGCGGCAGTCCTGTTGTGTACAGAAGTGCAGACGGGATCTACCGCGACAATTCCAAAGGGACCATGCTTTACGTATGTTCCCGCTATCCCGAATGTGACTCGTATGTACGCGCCCATACCGGCACGAATATTCCGGTCGGCAGTATGGCCAATCACGAGCTGCGTACATTGCGCCGCGCAGCGCACCATTATTTTGACCAGCTTTATGAATCCGGATATATGAGTAAGCAGGACGCATACCAGTGGCTGGCCGACCTGATTATGGCGCCGCTTTCCGAAGCGCACATCGGTCATCTCGGCGAGTATTACTGTAAGCAGGTGATTGAAGAAAGCAGAAAGCTCTTGGAACGGCGAAAAGCCAAAACGCGGGGGCGATATTATGCACAGAAAGGAGGCGCACTGGCGTCATGACCCTGACAGCAGAACAGCAGAAGAAAGTGGAAGAGAATATTCGGCTGGTCCGGAAAGTGATCAACGATAAGATCCACGGCCCATATCAGTTGGGTATCTATACATACGACGATATTTTTCAGATCGGCTGCATCGGCCTCTGCAAGGCTGCGGCAACAGACAAAGGCGGAACCTTCTCTACCTATGCCTATCGCCTGATATGGAACGAGATCTGCGATGCGCTGATTTACTCGACCAGACGGCAGGCAACGGAGTTTTCCAGTGATATGATTCCCCTGGTTGCAGAAGAGCCGACCGTATCGATCGCAGATGTCGCAACGCAGTTGGATGTGCAGGCTGCACTCAAAGCAGCAAAGCAGGAAGCCTCTCCGTGCGTAGTCAAGGGAATCGATGCAATGATTCAAATGACCAAGGGGCGCTCCAGCAAGGAAATCGGAAATGAGTTCGGTGTGTCTGCCAACCTTGTTTGTGCCTGGGTATCCAAGGCAAGAAAATATCTGAAAAGCCGGCCGGAAATATTAGCGCTGGCAGAAACATAAAATAAGTCATAGGAACGCTGAGAAACAACCTCTCAGCGTTCCGTTTTTTTGTTTTCGGAGGTGTATATGAAAAAAGGCAAAAAGTTATGTCAGGTACTGATCCCGCTTTCCGTAGCTTTTACGGTAATCGCTCTGTTCAGGTGGATGTTCTTCATAGGGTATGTCCCAACCTCCTCTATGGAACCAACCCTGAAAACGGGCAGCGTGCTTCTCGGAATCAGAATTATCGGTTCAATTGAAACTGGAGATATTATCGTGTTCCGGCATAATGAGAAGCTGTTTGTAAAACGAGTTGCCGCTGTCGGCGGTGATATAATTGAGGAAAACGGTCAGACATTGACAGTACCCGCAGAATGCTTTTATGTGCTTGGGGATAACACGGAACATTCCTATGATTCGCGATGTTGGAAGGAGCCTTTTGTAGAAAGGCAAGATGTTTTAGCGGTAGTGATTATTCCATAGAATCCGTATATTCGACTCAGAATATCAAGTTTCGCACGGGTTGCATTGTTCTTTCTATCTTGACATCTACTTTGATTTCTGCTATAATGTTGACATGATATAGTAGGAACGGAGGGGTCTTTTATGAGCTATATGGATGTGAAGACAGCAGCTGACCGTTGGGAATTGACCGAAAGAAGAATTACCACGCTCTGCAGAGACGGACGCATTGCGGGTGCGAAAAAGGAAGCAGGCTTATGGCTTATTCCTGACGATGCCGAAAAACCAGTAGACGGCCGCAGGAATAAGTTTACACGAGCGATGAAAGCAACCGCCAAATTACCTTTACCTATTGGTGTGTCCGATTTCAAGGAGTTGGTTTCTGGGTACTACTATGTGGATAAGACCCTGATGCTCAAGGAGTTTATCGATTTCAAGCCCAAGGTTTCTCTTTTTACCCGTCCGAGACGCTTCGGAAAAACATTGGCAATGGATATGCTGAAGACCTTCTTCGAGGTCAGCGACACGGATACTTCCAGGTATTTCAAGAACAAAAAGATCTGGAGCTGCGGCGAGGAGTATCGCCGTGAGCAAGGAAAATACCCGGTCATCTTCGTCACCTTTAAGGATATTAAGTTTGCAGCATGGGAACAGACCTATACGGCGATCCGTGAGATTATTGCAAATGAGTATCTGCGCCACGATGTTTTGCTGACCAGTGACAAGTGCAATGAATTTGAGAAGGACTACTTCCGTAAGGTCGTTGACGGTACGATCACGGAAGTCAGCATGGCAAGGGCGTTTCTGGAGCTTTCGCACATGCTCAATGAGCATTATGGCCGTCCCGCTGTCATTATCATTGATGAATATGATACACCTATCCAGCAGGGCTACACGGAGGGATACTACGAGCAGATCACCGGCTTTATGCGCAATCTTCTGTCCGGCGCCTTCAAAGATAACTCGAACCTTTCCTACGGCTTCCTGACCGGCATTCTTCGTGTGGCAAAGGAAAGCATTTTCAGCGGCCTCAACAACTTAAAGGTAAACTCCATTCTCGAAGACCGCTACAGTGAATATTTCGGCTTTACCAAAGACGAGATCCGGGGCATCATGGAGTATTACGGCCGAACGGATAAGTATGAAGAGATTTGCGAGTGGTATGACGGCTATCGCTTTGGCGATACGGACATTTTCAACCCCTGGTCCGTTCTCAATTATATGGACGAGAATTGTTCGGCAAAAGCCTATTGGCAATCCACGGGAGATAACAGCATCATCCGACAGATCGTTGCAGAGGCGGACGACGAGACTGCCGACAATCTCCGCAAATTGATGCAGGGACAAATGGTTTCCTCTTATGTGGACACCTCTGTGATCTATCCCGAAATCAGGAATAACCCGACAACGATCTACAGCTTCCTGCTTTCTGCCGGCTATCTGAAGGTCGTAAAAAAGGATGAACTGCATGACGGAAATGCCATCTGCGACATTGCCATACCGAATAAAGAGATTTTCTATGTCTATGAAAAGGAGATCCTTTCTGCACTGACGAATGTGATCTCTCAGTCAACGGCTATTGCGATCCAGCAGGCTATCATAAGGCAGGATGTTCCGAAATTGCAGGATAATCTGCAAAAGCTGCTGCTGAATTCCATCAGCTCCTTTGACTATGCCCATGAGAATTTCTATCACGGACTTATCCTCGGGATCTGCGCGATCATGAATAACCTCTATCGTGTGGACTCCAACAGAGAATCCGGCCACGGCAGATACGACATTCAGTTAAGGCCCTACGACAAGAAAATGCCGGGTATCATCATAGAGCTCAAGGTGCTAAAGGACGGCATTGCCGAAGCCTGCATTGACACTGAGCTTGAGGTCTCTGCCAAAGAGGCTCTGGCGCAAATCGAAAGACGGCAGTATGTCACAGCGATGAAGCAGGAAGGCATCACCCACTTCTTCAAGATCGGTGGCTCCTTCTACAAGAAGCGTGTCAAACTGCTGAGCGACACCGAATAAACTAAACAATAGACTTCCCGGAGCGGTTATAGGAAGCGTCGACCACCCGAGAGCCATATACGGATGACGACAAAAGCCTGTAGCTTGCAAAAAAGTTACGGGCTTTTGCGTTTTTTATAAGGAATGCCGCTTTGCCCGATTGTATAATAAGTGAAGGGATCAGACGTGATCCCGTAATAAGGAGGAACTCCTATGGATAACGGCGCAAGTAGCTACCGCCGTTTCCTTGAAGGTGATGAGAGTGCCTTTGACGAGATAATGAAGGAACTGTTTGACGGCCTTGTGTTCTTCATCGACCGTTATGTGCATGACATCCATGCGGCCGAGGATATTGCCATCGATGCTTTTTCCGATCTGGTGGTCAATAAACATCGGTACAATTTCAAGGTGACACTGAAAACCTATCTGTTCATGCTCGGTCGCAGCAGAGCGTTGAATTACATAAAGCGTCGCAAAATCATTGATTTTGTTGAGCTTTCCGAGGCGGAGAAAGTGTCGACCGAACTGGAGGCACTGGAAGAAACCGTTTTGAAGAACGAGCGGAAAAGAATCGTAAACAATGCTCTCGACTCACTTCCGGATGATATGCGTGTTGTCATTCATTTGATTTATTTTGAAGATCTGTCTTATGACGAAGCAGGAAAGGTCATGAAGAAAAGCCGCAAGCAGGTGGATAACCTTCTGTATCGTGCCAAAAAGGAGCTTCGCATCATTCTTGGAAAGGATGGTGAGCTGTTATTATGAGAAGCTTTGAAGAAAGAAAAGCGGAGGTGTTCCGCCGCAGTGAAAACAGAATAAAAGAGCGTAAGAGAAATCGAAATCGCATCCTGGCTATGTGTATCCCTATCTGCTTAGTCATAACTGTTTGATTATGATACTGCCTACAATGATGCCGGCCAATAAAAGTAATAATAGTGCTGGCGAAGGTATGGACATAATGGGTGGTGTTGATGGTACTGAAGCAGCGTTTGTTCGTGTAGAAGTTATGAGCACCGGTACCGCCACACAGTCCGCTGTCCTGAAGGATGATGCCGATAAAGTGGCGCAGATTTACCATACCGTGCAATCGTCCTTTGTGAACTCCAGTGGAGGTAATAAGGAGTCAGTCAATGATAAAGCGGAAGATGATGCGTTAACGGAAGAAAACAAGGACTATTCGCAAAGTGGAACTACAAATCTGTCTTCCGGATTTAGAATAATTTTTACCACCGAGAATGGCGTACAAACCATCTATTCTCTTTCCGGGGATAAGTTAATCAATGAAACAACGAAGCAAGAAACCATTTTGACAGAAGACCAGCGTTCTAATCTTTTGAATATGCTCGGATTAACAATTACACGGGAGGAGGATCCCCAGTGAAACGAATAATGGCTCTTGTGGTATCTGTCTTGCTTTTGGTGGGTCTCACCGCCTGCAATCAAAATGTTGGTCGGCATGCAGATGGCATAATAAAAGCGGATAAAGCCACCATCGAAATCGGTTCAACGCATACCGCTTTTGACGGAATGGAAATTCAGATCGTCAATGCTGTTTGGAATGATGAAGAAACAAAGTTCGATGTCAACTGGATCAATAAAACCGGGCATGAGGTTGTGTATGGCGATACTTACGATATTGAACGCGAAGATGGCGACAAATGGACCAGTTGTGTTACCCTTGACAATCTTGCGTTCAATTCAATTGGATATGAACTTAAATCTGGCGCAACACAAAAGAAAACATACAAGTTAACGGATATCTTTGATATTTCAGAGAACGGCAAATACCGCTTTACTACCGATTGCTTTGTCTATGATAAAGGACGTGGTGGTGAAAGCACAGAATGCGAGCTATGGGTAGAGTTTACCGTTACCCGTGTTGGAGATACAAGCGGAGATGTAAAGAAAACCTTTGTTGACTTCGTCCCACAATACATCCGCACAAACGGATATCACGAGGATGTAGAATATCCGGTAGTTAAAATAATTCGTTCTGTTGATGAGTTGAATGCGTATTACAATGCGAATAAGGATAAGTACAATCTTGAACGCAGAAGCGATCCTGCATCCGATAGTACAATTGGCTTCCTTAATGCCTGCGATAAGTACACCGCTGAATATTTTGAGAACCAGATCCTTGTAATGGTACTGCTTGAAGAAGGCAGCGGATCTATTCGTCATAACGTAGACAATGTAAAGTACGGCTCTGACGGAAAACTCTATGTCAGCGTAAGAAGGGATGTGCCGGAAGCTGGTACAGACGATATGGCTGAATGGCATATCTTAATTGAACCCGAAAAGGATATCGCCGTAGCAAATGAGTCAGATATAGTTGTATATTTAGACGGTGTAAATCAAAAGACAAAACCGAACACCGTGTACGAGTCTGGACCGTATTCAAACATCACACTCACCATTCCTTATGACTGGGAATATACGACGGGGCGTGGAAATAATCCCGATGAGTATTGCATCTCCTTCTGGCCTGCCGATCAAACGGAAGGTAAAATCGAAATATGGTACTATACTGCGTTCGGCGTGTGCGGTACGGGTCTTGAAGAAAAGGAAATTACTGTCGGAGAATATGAGGCTTGGCAGGGTACCTATGATAACAAGAAAGTTTGGGATTTTATCAGTTTCAGAGGTATGCCCGGCTCCTATGTTGCAATGAATGAAGGAGCGGATAAATGGTGGAACCGGTATGGCGATGAAGCTATGCAGATACTCGGCACCGTTAAAATTGCAGACGGTATCATAAGTAAATCCCAAGCAATCGAAATTGCAAAGAAGGGTATTACCGCAAAATATGATCGGACCGATGCGATATTCGACTCGGAAAAAGGCTTATGGACAGTCAGCTTTTATGAAAAGAACAGGTCTGAGAAAGTACAGAGCATCACGGTTTCTTATAATGGCAAAGTCATCAATAAGGAGGCGGCAAAATGAAAAAGAAAATATGGATCCCCATCGTTATTGTCCTTATTGCAGTTCTCTTCATACCGATTCCCAGTGGTGTTTATAAGGATGGCGGAACGAGAGAATATACTGCTCTGACATATAAGGTCGTAGATTGGAATAGACTGACCGATGATGGCTCCACGTACAGCGCAACTAAGGTATATTTCTTCCCTAATAACTTCCGTTCCATTGATAACCTATGGTACAAAGAGGAGCCGAATGTAGAGCATTCTTTCGTTGCAACCATACTTGAGATCAATGGCTCTTCAGTTACGGTACAACCGGTTGAGAACAGTGCTGTGCTAATGAGTGCTGACAAGGTTTCCTTTGGGACGTCTGACTTGGAGAAAATTGAAGTTGAGGTTGGCAGCGTTGTGAAAGTAACCTACAAGGGCGGCGTTATGGAGTCTTATCCGGCACAGGTCAATGCAACGAGCTGGAAGCTGTCCGATGACCTTAGCCATTTAGAATACATCGAGCAATGGTTGGATAAATCGACTGCAGAAAAATATGACAACAATATCTTCGATCATATCGTTATCACGAAGATCTATTCCAACTGCTTCTTTGCCAGAACGGTTATTCCGATGCCCTATGAAATCAAGCTCAACGGTACGTTGTCCGATGAATGGTGTGTAGGCGACCAAATTACAGCAACCTATTCCAATGTCTATTATGACCAGGAGAATCAGCGTGTAGAGTGTGATTTTACCTCGGTTGAGGCAAGTGATTGGCAGCCCGATCCTAATGCAGCATATAAACCGGTGATCTATCTCTATCCCGAAAAAGAAATGCAAGTGTCTGTTGATTTGACTCTTGATGGCAAATTGACCTGTACCTATCCGGCATATAACAATGGTTGGAATGTGACCGCAGCTCCTGATGGCACGCTTACTGATACCAATGGACAGACCTATAATTACCTCTACTGGGAGGGCGAAACCTACGCGAAGTATGATATGAGCAAAGGCTTTTGTGTAAAGGGCAAGGATACCGCTGCATTTTTGGAAGGTGCCTTGGAGCAACTGGGTCTTACCCGCCGTGAAGCAAACGAGTTTATCGTGTATTGGCTGCCGCAGATGGAGCAAAACCCATACAACATTATTTCTTTCCAGACTGACGCTTATACAAACGCCGCCGAGCTTAAAGTAAGCCCTGAACCGGATACGCTGATCCGTGTTTTTATGTCTTGGAAAAAGGCAGATTCGTATATCTCCTTGCCGGAGCAGGGTTTTAGTGCAGTACAGCGTTCCGGTTTTACGGTAGTGGAGTGGGGCGGAACCGAAATTCAATAAGGAGCAGTGACATGAAGATAAGGAAATTGCTTTTATCTTTCTTAGCAGGGATTGCTTTGATTTTTGAACTGCTGCCAAACGGTGTGGTGCTGCGATTTATGAATCCTGAGGGCGAGCCTTGGGTGCGAACCTATTCCTATTTTAGCCTTGTGCCGTATGGCTATGCAAATTTCGGACCGTTGATTGCCGCAGTCCTGACCTGTGTGCTGATTATTCTGATAGCTATTAGCTGGTTTAAATACAGCCGGGGTCTGAACACGGCGATTATGTGCGTCTCGGGAATTGCAGCTATAAGTTCGCTGTCGCCTGTTTTATATGGATTTGAATATGTTACTGCTATAGCAATTGTTGTTACTGTTCTCCTGGCAGCAATATTCGTCGGATGCCTTATCAGGGCGAAGGATTGATCATAATTTATGGTGAACTGAGTTGCCCGGGCGCAGCTTTTTTCGGCGGTGAGTTAACCCCAAAATAAAAGACCGCAGACAATGCGGTCAGATCATTCGGGTAATGACGATTGCAATTTTTTCAAGCCCGTGTCTTTCTATGTATCGGTAGGTTTCATACAGATCCGAGAAGGATAATGCCTCATGGAAATATTCCGTGTAGTCCTGGGCGGTTTTCAATAGCGGATACCGTCCGCCGGCATTAACGGCAATATAGTGCTTAGCTTTTGATACTTCTTCCATTTCCAATCCTCCCGACGAATCACACGATATCTATTATAATCGTTGTAGACGGCTTTTTCAAGGAGTTTGGTGAAACTCCTTGGGGGCATAATGAATACCGTATCATAAGCGGAAAAGACAAAGGCAACCGAGTTCTGTTTGGGTCAACTCGGTTGCCTTAATTTAATCACATAAGTCTATCACAGATAGTTGATGGGAATAACACGGTCATTGCCTTTCAGTGTGATAAGCCTGTCATAAAGGCAAATCACTCCGCCCGGGCCACGCTTTGTGCCGGGAATCTTGTCGAGCAAATCGAATGCATCCATATCCTTCTTCTGTGGATCCGCATGCTTTTTCATTTTGAGAGGATACAGTGTTCCGTTTTCTTCAATCACCAGATCGATCTCGTTCATATCTTTGTCGCGGTAGAAATACAGCGGTGGTTCAACGATTCCCTTGTTATAATAACTCTTAATAATCTCGGCGATCACGAAGCTCTCAAAGAAAGCACCGGCCATAGCGCCGTTTTTCAAAACATCCGGCGTATTCCACCGGGTAAGGTAGGCCGCCAGCCCGGTATCCAAGAAATACAGCTTTGGAGTTTTCACCGCACGCTTGGTGATGTTGGTTGCGTATGGCTTCAGCAGATAAACAATGTTGGAGGCTACAAGAATCGAAAGCCATCGTTCCGCCGTCGGCTGACTGATCCCGACATCCCGTGCCATAGAGGCAAGGTTGACGAGCTGCCCGGTGGACGCTGCGGCAGCCGTCATAAAGCGAGTGAATTTCACGGTGTCTCCGATCTCGGACAGGTCACGGACATCCCGTTCAATATAGGTTCTCACATATGCGCCATAAAACATCTGCCAATCAAAATCCGGATTCTCACAAAGCTCCGGCATAGAGCCGCGGTGGATCATCTTCCATACCTCCTCATATGGAATGTTGGCAAGCTGTTTTTTGCGCTCGTCAAAATACGCATCCGTCGGCAGAAACGGTGTATCATTGGACACACCGTACCGCTCACGCAAAGAAAAACCAAGCAGAGTTACCAGCCCGATTCTGCCGGACAGCGATTCGCTGACGCCTTTCATCATTTGGAACTGTTGGAATCCACACATGAAAAACTGCCCTTTTTTATGCTCCCGGTCTATAAGCATCTTGATCTGAGAAAACAATTCCGGTGCCTTCTGGATTTCATCAACAAATACCGGAGGCGGATTGTCTTTGAAAAAGGTTCCGCTTTGCTCCTGTGCAGCCGCACGGACGATCAGATCGTCGAGGGTTGCATAGTTCATCCCTTCCGTAATGCGCTGAAGCATAGTGGTTTTTCCGACCTGCCGCGGGCCGGCAACAAGGATCGCACCGAACATTTCGGAAAGCGTATTCACCGTTGCTTCTGCGTGCCGTTTGATATATTTCATAAAGCCCCTCCTTTCGGCTGATTTAATATCCGATATTATTATAGCCGGATTCCTCGAAAAAATCAACCGGCTTCACGATTTTTTCAAATTCATTGTGGTACAAGATCAAAATCCGGAAAACCACTTGAAATCCACCTTGTTTTCTGCTATAATTTCATTGTAAGTTTCATTGATTGCGTTTCTGCAGTTATAGTTTTCAGGTTACACAGTGTCTGAGAGAGCATCTTTCAGGCACTATTTTTATGCTTTCTAACGGGAAGCACAGAACCGGGCGGACACATAGGGGCTTCCCTCTGTGTTTACAATTTCATCCTGGCCGTTTGGCAACAAAGCACTCAGAGAATGTGTAAATTCATTCTTTGGGTGCTTTTTTTATATAGATCGGAGCCGTAAGGTTCCCCCAACCTTTTTTCTCGGGGAGCCTTATGGCTTGCCGTAACTATATACAAAATCCAATAAAGGAGTGAACTGACTTGAGAATGCTTTCTCGAATTATTTTTGTAGCCATGCTTGCTATGGCAGTAATCATTATCCCGCTTGGTACAGCAACCATCGTTATGGCAATTGAACTCGGACTTCTTTTTGAGGCGCTTTCCGGCATGTTGATGCCATGCGTCTATATCGCCCTGAGCCTGTATGAAGTCCGCGAGTTTATTGCGGAAACCGAATGGGAGCAGCAGGAAAAAAACGGGACCGGAGGTGATGAGCTTGACTCTTTACCTTGAGGCGGCAACCACCATACCGGATCTGTTTATCGATTATATCGAGGTCAGACTGACATCGGGAGAAAGCGCTTCCCTTAACTGGGATGAAAGCGAAATATACCGCAATCCTGATGGCTTTGGTGCCAGATACAAAGGCGTATATTTCGGTGAAGAACCCGCAAACGGAAGACTCGACGAGCTGCACGATATGGTTATTACAGATATCGGGTTATATTCCGATACCGTTCCGGAAACCCAAATCACCGTTTCGGAAATGGAATTCGTCGATGACGGGAGAAGCCTGGAGTTTTCTCCGCCTAAAATATGTATTCAGGAGGACGGTCATGTTGATGAAATGCAGTGAGAACAGAAAAGAACTGGTTTCCGAGATACGATCCCTGGCACAGTCGCAAGGGCTAAACACGGTGTTTACCACATTTCTGGAGATTGCCGCAAACAGTCTTGCCGCCAAGACCGACCCGGAAAATGCCGAAAAGCGAGAACAGCGATATCAGGAGATGGCGTCGACCATGACGCCGGAACTTTTATCGTCCTATGCGCGGATGTTGGCATTGCTATTCCTGACGGTCCGTGAGTATCGAGATGATCCCTGCGACATTCTTGGGGGGATCTATCACGAGCTGAATCTGAATAACGAGTGGAACGGGCAATACTTCACGCCGGACCATATCTGCCGCTTCATGGCACAAATAACGCTTCCATCGGAAGAGCTTTCAGCCAAGGATGGTCCGATTACCATTAACGAGCCGACCTGCGGCTCGGGAACGATGGTTATCGGCGCCATTTGGGCAATGCAGCGTAAGGAATTTGACTATCGTCACAATACATTCTTTGTGGCGCAGGATATCGACATTCGCTGCGTTTGGATGGCATATATCCAACTGAGTCTGTATGGGATACCTGCCATGGTCATTCACGGAAACACCCTGACGATGGAAGAGTGGGACAGATGGTATACGCCGTATGCATCGGTACCCTTTTCAAAGGCGCAAGGCAAAGATATGCTCGCTGAATGATTTCAGCAAAACGTAGCGGAGTGGGTCTTTCCTGCTCCGCCATATTTTTTCAGAAAGGAGCTCAGAAATGAGACGAAAGAAAATTGGAACGATGGATTTTCACGGAAGCGTCGACATTACAGACCCGTGTTATGACCGGGATGTGTGGTGCCGCATGACGGATGTGAAGATCAGAAAAGGTGTGTATACCTGCATAGCATGGCATCACAAGGACAAGGGCACATTCGATAACGGTGAACCGTATTGCTACGATGTGATCGGGATCATCGGGATATATCTTGACGGCGTAATTCCGTGTCAGAAAGAGATGAAAAAGATCGGCGATATCGGTGTAGATGCCGGACTGGCAGGCTTCTTTCATAACAAACCGGATTATACCGACGACGAATGGGCTGCTTTCTGCGATCGAGTCAGGCATGGCGATGCCTGGTTGATCAAGGAGGGCTTTTATAGCTCGTCCGGGTATGGTGATGGCTGCTATGGCGTGTATGCCTATAAGCAGGGCGGAGAGATTACCGCAATTGAAATCAGATTTTTATAAGGAGGACATAGGGATGAATCCACATAAAAAGAACCTTGAGCTTACCGGCAGTCTGATTTATCCGATCGAGGTCGGAGAAGCTGCATTTATCCGCGAAGCAGACGGAATGCGTATGACGAGCACGGTCCTGCGAACTAAGAAGATCTCCGCACAGGAAATTTGCTTTGAAACTGTCAATACCAACTACCGCCTGCATGTAAAACAGGAGGTATCGGCATGAGCAGTGAACGGAGGCAGCGCCATATGAAAGAATCCAAGGCAGACCGTTTCCGCCGAGTGGCAGAAGCACGGGTGAATAAAATCATTAAGATGATCCGTTTGCTCGGAAATTGCTCCGGAACGAGTGTATATGCGTACACGGACGCACAGGTGGCATATATCTTTTCAGCGCTGCAATCCGAATTGGACAAAGCCAAAAGGCGGTTCAGAAAGCCATCGCTCGGAAAACATCGTTTTTCTTTGGCAGATACAAACGAGTTTGACGATGATAGCCCTCTGGAGCCGACAATTGCACTTGTCCTTCCGGACGGAAACTACCTTCGGGCCGTTGTCTATGAGGATGACCACTTTCCTGCCATCAATATCTATTGGGATCACGATGGTGGAAAAGCTTCCGAGCTGCTCTGCTTTGCAGAATACAATTCCGAACGGGATGAAGGTGCGCAGATCTGCATCGGCACCTATGCCTCAGACGAGGATGAAACCAAATATTACGCGCCATATATGGCAGAAAGGAATAATGAACCATGAGTTCAAAAGTAATAAAACTAACCTGGGCGGAGGTTGCGGAAATGGTCCGGACGGAACTCCGAAAAATCATTGGCAAAGATGTTTTCTGTATGGCAAAATCCGATGACGATACCTACTGGGATATCAGCTTCCCTTTGGAGAGGCTTCCCTTATCCGACCTGCACCGTATCCTTGAAGATCTTGATGCAACGGATAGTCAGCGCGATTTATCGCTTCCACCGGAGGAGGATCATGCCGACAGCGTCAGTTCACTCAGTATGACGGTGAGCCAACTCCTACTTCGCAGGAATCTCGGGTATGACTGGGAATGCCTGCATCTTGCCGAGGACAGTTTCTGGATACTCGGAGTGAGGGATACTCCCGAAACCGATGATTTTATCAAAATCGGCAGTCAGCGTTTTCCGCTTGGCGAGCTGAAAAACCGTCAGGAGGTACTTGAACATCTCCGTGAAAACGGTGCTTCACATAGGGCGCTGATGGACATTTGCGGGGAGTACATGGAGAAATATCAAAATGAGCTGTGCTGGTATTACCCAACCACGGACGAGCTGCATCTCGGCACTTTTCTGCTGCTTGTAAAAGAAGGCGTGTTGAGTCTGCCGTTCAATGAAGTAGACAGCGTTGATTACGAACTGTTCTGCTTAGAGGATGCATGCCTTTGTGACGCTGCGTCCATAAACCTGCTGATTGCAGACTGGTACCGCTTTGACTCAGACCTTCGCCATGCAATGGAGGGAATGAGACGGTATTACGAGAAAAAGGAGGCTGTTGGGAATGAAAATAAAACTGTATCAGATTGCCCCTGAAAAGGATGACAAAAATCTGATGTTCATGGGTTTCGAATTTACCGTATTACACGGCGGAATCAACGCAGGCAGCTACGAGCTCGTCTTTGACGGTGATTTACCTGCGCAGACAGCGGAAGATGTTTTTCGCATTTTCAACCTGGAACATCCGAACGGATACAGAGGTCGCTCTATGAGTGTTTCGGATATCGTTTGGATGGCAGGTATCGGTTATTGGTTCTGCGACAGCATTGGCTTCAGGCAAATCAAATTTGCAGGAGAAAAATGCTGCTGGAGGAAGTTTGATGGATGAGCTGTATCAAAATCTCGTCAGACTGAGTCCGAAGGAGCAGGTACCGTTTCGGTGCATCGGCTGTGGAGAATGCTGCAGGCATGTACATATGCAGGTTCCGGTCGAAACGCTGGATGCGTTTCGCATTGTAAAGCATTTGCAGCAGCAAGGCGAAGATATCGTATGCATGGATGATTTCTGGATACGGTACACCGAGCCGGCACTGTTGAATGAGTGCGGTTTTTTCGTGTATTTTCTCAAGACGCAGGGGCCGGAGGAGGCCTGCATTTTCCTGCAGGATAATCGATGCCAGATTCACACGGTCAATCCGAGAGCTTGCCGGATATATCCACTCGTTGTGGATCCGAAGGAAAACGGCAGATATGAGTATCTGGTATCCTACGAGCGCAAGCAGCATTTCAAAGGGCCGAAGGTTCATGTGAAAACATGGATGAAAAAACGGTTTGATGAAGAGGGCCGTGCGTTCTTAACTGCTGATCTTAGCTCTGCGAAGGAGCTGGCGCGGCTGCTCAGACAAATTCCGGATGAACGCAAGAAGAAAGCGCTTATGTGCTTTCACTGGGCCAAATACGGAAATTTCGACACGGGCAAACCGTTCCTGCCTCAGTATGCGCGAAATCTGAAAGTATTGCGTGAGTATTTGAAAGAACTCACAGAGTAACAGGTCAGTATGACACAACAAAGAGGCGTCGTTTTGCGGCGCCTCCATCTATTTTTGGGAGGTATTATCAATGGATAAAAGGCTAAAAGAAATCGTAGACAATTTTGACAGCATGAAAATCGGAGTGGACGAACCCTTCCGGTTTCATTGCACCATGTGCGGCAAGTGCTGCATCAACCGTGAGGACATTCTACTGACACCCCGAGACATGTACTGCATGGCAAAAGAATTACAGATCACGCCGAAAGAACTGTTTGATCAATACTGCGAGACCTATGTAGGACACGACTCGCGGATACCAATCGTTCGGCTGAAGCCTCGTGGCTCAATTAAACGGTGCCCGCTTTTAAAGGATCGTAAGTGCAGTGTTCATAAGGCCAAACCGGGAGTTTGCGCAATGTTTCCTATCGGGCGGTGCGTTACCGTGGATCAGAAAGCTGCAAAAACAGTTGACGCCAAGATTGGAGAAATACAGTATATTTTCACCAATCCCGGCTGCGGCGATAATGCCGAAACGCACACCGTAAGAGAGTGGCTGAGTGAATTTGGTATCCCTGTTGAAGATGAATTCTTTAAGCTGTGGCATCAAAAAATTTTCCAACTCGGCTCGATTTTCCGTAAGGGGGAAAAGGTATGCAGTGATCACACAATGGAACTCGCATGGACTGCAACTTTCGTGGCGCTCTATCTGGAATACGACACGAGTAAGGATTTTCTCTCTCAATTTGAGGAGAACTCCGAAAAAATCCTTAATCTCATGAGGATGATGCCAGCGTCGAAGGATGGTGTGAACCATGCGTGAAGACCGAAATCAGTTTCAGATCATTCGCAAAGATGCCCGAAACTGTTTTGTGGAAAGCCTGAATGACAGCTTCTCTATCGGCAGGATCCATCTGGCCTTTTCTGCTTATGATCAGTCGAAGCCGGCCGGTCAGCGCCAGACGAACAATGTCCATATCTATATTGCTGTGGACGAGTTTCTGGAGCTGTGCCGGAAGCTGGATTGCGGTGAGCTGCGGTATATGCTGCAAAGCAAAAAGAAAAACGGCGATAATACGCCGTTGTATCAGTGCCTTGGCGGCACATCCGCCGAAAAACTCAGAACCATCGGCCGGGCAAGACCGGACGGAAAAAGCCTTTCCCGCGTGGCGCAGCTGGTGCCGGCCAAAAAGGCAGATTTTCTGTTCGTTGCCGACAGCGGTCCGGGTGAAACCAACGAAAAGGGATTGATCGTTCCGAAATTCGGTAATAAGCCGGAAAACCATGTGGCAGTCATGATGAGCTTTGAGTCGCTGAGCGAGATGTTCCTGATAACAAGGATGCATTATCAGTGTTGGCTCACATCGTGGTATCAAGAAAACGCAAATCAACCTGCACAGAAGCAGGGACAGTACAGTGAAAACCACAAAGAACCGGACAGTTCTTCTGTTCAGATGTTCTGATGCGGTTCGGGCGGCAAGGAGTAAAATCCTTGCCGCCTTTTTGTTTTTCTCTGCCGGTTTGGTATTACTCGACGGAAAAAACATCCTCATTTTATTCTTTGCGGTGATAATTCAGATTTCTATTGAAAAAAGGATCTCAATATGTTATAATATGACCGAAAGAACCGAAATGGTCATATTTCAAGGAGGTTCAATCTTGGCTTTTACCGAATACGAAACAGAACAGCTTCGCAAGGCGCTGCTGAAGGAAACGCGGCGCTGTGCGGTCACGCTGGGGATGAAGAAAACCTCCGTGGATCAGCTGACGAAGGCTGTCGGCATTGCGAAAGGCTCGTTCTATAAATTCTATGAATCCAAGGAAATGCTGTTTTTCGCAGTTCTGGAGGGCATTCACTCCGAGCTTTACGGAGTTGCCGATCGGGCACTGAGCGAAAATGCCGGCTTGCCGGCCGCAGAACGTGCGGCAAAGGCGGTTCTTGCCGTCTGCAAACGGCTGTCCGATACCGGCGACATGGTTTTCATTGAAAACGATGCGAAGCTGCTTTTGCAGAGACTGCCGGAGGATGTCAAAAATGTGCATTACCACGACGGAGAGACGCACATCCGTCAACTTCTGGAGAAACATGACCTTATGCCCAAGTGTGGTGTGTCTTTGGCTGCTGCGACGGTGCGGGGACTGATTCTGACCGTCTCCCATAAGGAGCAGATCGGAGAACTGTATCCGCAGGTGCTGGAAACGCTGGTGCATGGCGCTTGCAGGGAGTTATTTGAATAAGCGGAAGGCCGCAGAGATGCGGCTTTTCAAAAGCGCGAGAGTTAGCTATGTCTAACCTCGTGATGTGTATGTATCGGTTAGACAAATCTGACGGAAAAAGGAATGACAGCGATGCGAGAACACAAGAATTTCTGGGACAGAAATGCCGGTAGGTATGACCGCTTTATGCGAAAGGATCGGGCGGCATATGAAAAAATGTATGAGCTTATCCGACCGATCGTGAAAGCTAAGACGGTACTTGAGCTTGCCGCCGGAACCGGCATGATTGCAAAAAATATCGTGAATGCGGCGGCACACATCGAGGCGACGGATGCCTCTGCAGAGATGATTGCCGAGGCAACGCGGGGTAACCGCTCTGCGAAGCTGCACTTTTCCGTGCAGGATATGTTCTGTCTGCCCTATGCGGACGGATCCTTCGATGCAGTGATTGTGTCAAACGCCCTGCACATTGTGCCGCAGCCGGAGAAAGCTCTGCGGGAGATCAGGCGCGTGCTGAAGGACGACGGCGTACTGATTGCGCCGACATTTACTCACGCTGGAAATTCGTTTTCCGGCAAGGTGAGAGCGTTTTTTATGAAGCTGGCGGGATTTCCCCTTCACAGCAGGTGGACGAGCGAGGAATATCTGACTTTTCTGCGGCAGAACGGCTGGACGGTGCGGAAAAGCGTTGTTCTGAAAGCATCCTTCCCGTTAACTTATACCGAATGTGTGAAATCGGAGGTGTGATATGTCATTTTTTGAAAACACCCGCAACCCCGTGGGGATTGGCGGAAAAATCATGGTTGCCCTGATGAATCTCGGTCACAGCCCCGTGGCACGGTGGGGACTTCGCTTTTTGGAGCTTACTCCGGATGCCAAGGTGCTTGACTGCGGCTGCGGCGGCGGTGCAAACATGAAAAGACTTCTGAAAAAATGCCCACAGGGTGTTGTTAAAGGGATTGACTATTCTCCTGTCAGCGTTGAGAAATCAAAAAGGGTCAACAAAGCCGCCGTTGCGAAGGGACACTGCGATGCACTGTGTGCGAGTGTAGCGGAGCTGCCGTTTGAACCGGAGCAGTTCAATGCTGTCACAGCCTTTGAAACCGTCTATTTCTGGCCTGATCTGCCCCAATGCTTCCGAGAGGTTTGGCGTGTGCTGAAGAGCGGCGGAACCCTTCTCATCTGCAACGAAAGCAACGGCGACACGGACAGGGACGAGAAGTGGACGAAGATCATCGGCGGCATGACCATCCATAAAGACACAGAGCTGAAAGCGTATCTGGAGCAGGCGGGCTTTCACGATATTCAGATACACAAAAAGAAAAGTTGGCTATGCGTCACGGCGCGGAAACGATGAAATTACTGCTGTATGCCACGATTTTCAAGGAGGGAGGCAAACAGATGAAAGACAGCGAATTGCAAATTGACCGCAGCTGCCATGTGCTGTATTCAAAGCCTTGCAAGAAAGAAATCCTGGCGAAAATCGCCCTGCACTATCTGGAAGCAGAGCGGGAGACAGTATGGGAAAAGGTGCAGCGGCAGTACATAGACTTTCTCTCCGACTGGCGCACCGATCTGGGCGGCAAAAAGAACTTCCACAACGGCGTAGGCGGCACCTACGACTGCATCGCCATCATGAGCTACTATGTGGTCTGCAAAGCAGTTACTTCGTTCCGTGAAATCGAAGAGATGGAGGAAAATCTGATTCTTCCGACTTTCCGCAAGCTGAAATTTGTGGACTGCAACAAGCCGTTCTGGAGAAAGCTGATGTACAAGGCGTTTGTGCGGGCGAAATACGGCTGTGACAAATGGCACGATTACGAGATGTCGGTTGCGCCTTACGATAAAGATAAGCCGATTTATTATGAATTCACATCGTGTCCGGCGGCGGAGTTTGCTATAAGGCACGGTCTTACGAATATCATGCCCGCCCTGTGCAATGTGGACTATGCGTCCATGGAACTGCTCCGCGCAAGGCTGGTGCGGACGACCACCTGCGTGGACGGTTGCCGATGCGACTATACCATCTGCGGCGACAAAGACCCGTATCTGAAGGAGCATCCTGAATACAGGGACGAGGCGGGCTTCAGGAAAAACAAATAAAAGCACAACGCAAAGGGGTGAAGCAAATGGAAGTATTATTCGGAATATTGATTCCTTTTATCGGGACAGCGCTCGGCTCGGCGTGCGTGTTTTTTATGAAAAGATCCCTTGGTGATCTGGTACAGCGTGCGCTTGCCGGCTTTGCCGCCGGTGTGATGGTGGCGGCGTCAATCTGGAGTCTGCTGATCCCCGCCATTGAGCAGTCGGAGGGTATGGGAAAGCTGTCTTTCCTTCCTGCCTTTATCGGCTTTTGGGTCGGCGTGCTGTTCTTGCTCCTGCTCGACCGTCTGATTCCCCACCTTCATATCGGAAGCGATAAGGCGGAGGGGCCGAAAAGCAAGCTCGGGCGCACGACGATGATGGTGCTGGCGGTGACCTTACATAACATTCCGGAGGGAATGGCGGTGGGCGTCATGTATGCGGGCTTTCTTGCGGGAAACTCACAGATCACGGCGGCAAGCGCGCTTGTCCTGTCCCTTGGCATTGCCATTCAGAATTTCCCCGAGGGCGCGATCATCTCCATGCCTCTCAAGGCTGAGGGCGAGAGTAAAAGCAAGGCGTTTCTCGGCGGCGTTCTTTCCGGCGTGGTCGAGCCTGTCGGCGCGGTGCTGACGCTTCTTGCGGCACGGCTTGTTATTCCGGCGTTGCCGTATTTTCTGAGCTTTGCCGCAGGTGCAATGCTCTATGTTGTGGTAGAAGAACTGATACCCGAAATGTCGCAAGGGCGGCACTCCAACATCGGGACGATTTTCTTTGCGGTCGGCTTCAGCGTCATGATGACGCTGGACGTGGCGCTGGGGTAGGATTCAATTTTGAAAGAAGGTACGAAAATGATTCAAACAACAGTGAAAATTTCCGGTATGGCATGCTCCATGTGCGAGGCGCACATCAACGATACGATTCGCCGCACATTTTCAGTGGAAAAGGTGTCTTCCTCCCATACGAAGGGAGAAACCGTTATCCTCTCGCATGAGCCGCTTAACGAAGCTGCCCTGCGCGCCGCCATTGCCGCCACCGGCTACACGGCGGGAGAAATCCGTGCTGCTCCGTATGAAAAGAAAGGGCTGTTTTCTTTTCTGAAAAAGTAAAGCATACGCTTTGAATCGCCGCTTGGGCGGCTTTTCAAAAGCTGTCAGGTTAGCTTTGGCTAACTAAAAACGCAATCAAGGAGGAACCGTTTTGAAAAAACAATCCAATCTGTCCCGCCTGCTGGATTACGCGGGGACATACCGAATCCTAAGCTATCTTTCGTGGGTGCTTGCCGCCGCCGGCGCACTGTTGGCGCTGGTGCCGTTTTGGTACATCTGGCGCATCCTGCGGGAGGTAATCGAGGTCGCGCCGAACTATGGAAACGCCGTCCATGTGACGCACTACGGCTGGATGGCGGTGGCGTTTGCCTTTGCCGCCGTGCTTACCTACATCGCGGGGCTGATGTGTTCGCACCTTGCGGCGTTTCGCATCGCCACCAATCTGCGCCTTGCCATGACGAAGCATATTGCTACGCTTCCGCTTGGGGAAATCGGGCAGTTCGGTAGCGGCAAGCTGCGCCGCACGATTTCGGAAACGACCGGCGCAACGGAAACCTATCTTGCCCACCAGCTCCCCGACAAGGCAAGGGCTGTGGCGACCATTGCGGGACTTCTGACGCTTCTTCTGGCATTCGACTGGCGGCTGGGGCTTTTCAGCCTTGTGCCGGTGGCGCTTGCCTTTGCCGTGATGACAAGCATGACCGGCAAGGGGATGCAGGAGAAGATGACACAGTATCAGAACGCGCTTGCGGATATGTCGGGGGAGGCGGTGGAGTACGTGCGGGGGATTCCCGTCGTCAAGACCTTCGGTCAGACGGTGTTTTCCTTCAAAAAGTTCAAGGGCGCCATCGACAACTACGAGCGTTGGGTCATTGCATACACCCGCCAGATGCGCTGGCCGATGACCTTCTATACGCTGGCGGTCAACAGCGTGTTTGTGTTTCTGATTGCAGGCGGCTTTCTGTTCTTCCGCGGCGGTGCGGACGGCGGCGTGCTGCTGAACCTGCTCTTTTATATCATCGTCACGCCGGTCATCTCGCTGACGCTCACCAAACTGATGTTCATGAGCGAAAACGGCATGATCGTGCAGGACGCCATCACCCGCATTGACCGTGTTCTGCAAAGCCCCTCGCTTTCTCAGCCGGGCGCACCGAAGCATTCGAGGGACAGCTCGGTCGAATTGGAAAATGTAACATTCAGCTATGACGGCACAAAAAATGCCGTGGAGAATATTTCTCTCTCCATCGGCGCGGGACAGACGGTGGCGTTTGTCGGACCCTCCGGCGGCGGAAAATCCACGCTGGCGGCGCTCATTGCCCGTTTCTTTGATCCGCAGAGCGGCAGTATTTCCGTCGGCGGGGTCAATGTGAAGGACATTGACAAAAACGAGCTGATGAACACGGTTTCCTTCGTGTTTCAGAACAGCCATCTTGTCAAAGGCACCATTCTGGACAATGTGCGTATGGGCAAGCCGGACGCCGCGGATGAGGCGGTGCTGGCGGCACTCCATGCGGCGCAGTGTACAGACATCATCGAAAAATTTCCGGACGGTGTGCATACAGTTATCGGCTCGCAGGGCATCTATCTCTCCGGCGGCGAAGCACAGCGGCTTGCCATTGCCCGCGCCATGCTCAAAAACGCGCCGGTGCTGATTCTTGATGAAGCGACCGCCTTTGCCGATCCCGACAACGAAACGAAGGTGCAGGCTGCCTTCAACGAGCTTGCAAAGGGGCGCACCGTTATTATGATCGCCCATCGGCTGTCCACGATTGTGAATGCCGACCGCATTTTTGTGCTGAATGAGGGGCAGCTTTCGGAAAGCGGCAGCTTTGCGGAGCTGTCCGGGCAGAAAGACAGTCTGTTCGGGACGATGTGGAAGGACTATCAGCAGTCCGTCCGGTGGAAAGTGGAAAAGGAGGTCTGAGCGATGATAAGATATTTACAGAGACGCTATGCGCTTTCCCGCAAGGGAGCGATTGACAACATCAAAGGGATTTTATGCTGTGCCCTGCAAAATATCTCCTTCATGCTGCCGGTGGGGCTTTTGTATCTGCTGGTGGGCGATATCATGAACGGCACGCTGAAGACAGGGAGAATTCCGTTTTATGCGATCGGCTGTGTCACGGCGGCGCTGTTCATTGTTGTCTGCACACGGCTGGAATATGACAACACCTTTCTTGTCACCTATGTGGAATCGGGTGTGCGCCGGGTGGGGCTTGCCGAAAAGCTGAGAAAGATTCCGCTGTCCTTTTTCGGAAAGAAAGACCTTGCCGACCTGACCTCCTCTATCATGAACGACTGCGCCGTGCTGGAGCAGAGCCAATCCCATTTTGTCGCGCCGCTGTACGGTGCGATCCTCTCCACCACGATCATCGCCGTGTCGATGTTGCTTTTCAACTGGCGCATGGCGCTTGCCGCCGTCTGGCCGCTGCCGGTGGCATTTGCCATCGTTTTGCTTGCCTCCGACGTGCAGAAAAAGCTCTCCCGCAAAGCGACGGCAGCAAAGGTCGCCTGCGAGGACGGCATTCAGGAATGCATGGAAGCGATGCCCGATCTGCGCGCCAACAACGCCGAGGAGAGATACCTTTCGGGACTGGAAAAGAAAATCCGTGCCGTAGAAAGCCGCCTCGTCCGGAGCGAGCTGGGAACGGCTGTCTTTGTGGTTTCCGCGGGACTTGTCCTGCGGCTCGGGATTGCCACCATCGCCCTTGCGGGCGCGGCTCTGCTGGTGAAGGGTGAGCTGGATGTCCTGACCTTCTTTATGTTCCTTTTGGTGGTGTCCCGCCTGTATGACCCGCTTGAGGGTACCCTGCAGAACCTTGCCGCCATCATCGGCACCAACAGCAACATCGAGCGCATGAATGAGATTCTGGACTGCCCCGTGCAGACCGGCAGCGAACAGCTCACCAACCGGAACTGTGACATTGTATTCGACCATGTGGGCTTTTCTTACCAGAGCGGCGAAACGGTGCTAAAGGACGTGTCCTTTACGGCAAAGCAGGGACAGGTCACGGCGCTGGTCGGACCCTCCGGAGGCGGTAAGACTACCGTTTCCCGCCTGGCGGCGCGGTTCTGGGACATTGACCGGGGCACAATTACCGTTGGCGGCATGGACATCTCCGGAATCGACCCGGAAAAGCTGATGAGTCTCTATTCTATCGTGTTCCAGGATGTCACGCTGTTTGACAATACAATTTTAGAGAATATCCGCATCGGCCGCAAGGACGCCACGGACGAAGAGGTAATTGCGGCGGCAAAGCTCGCCAATGTGGACAGGTTCGCCGAAAAGCTCCCCGACGGATGGAACGCCAACATCGGTGAAAACGGCTGTGAGCTTTCCGGCGGCGAGCGTCAGCGCATTTCTATCGCCCGTGCGTTTCTGAAGGACGCGCCCATCATTCTGTTGGACGAAGCCACCGCCAGTCTGGATGTGGAGAACGAAACAGCCATTCAGGAGGCGCTCTCCCGCCTCATCAAAAACAAAACCGTCCTCATCATCGCCCACCGGATGCGTACCGTTTCGGGCGCGGACAAAATCGTGGTGCTGAGCGACGGCGCGGTAGCCGAGCAGGGCTCTCCCGCAGAGCTGCTCCAAGCCGGCGGCATCTTCGCTCATATGGTACGGCTTCAGACCGAGAGCCGGAGCTGGACGCTCGCAAAGGCATAATCCTCTTTTTGCCCCGTACAATACAGAGAAAGATACCGGAAAGCCTCGAGGTGTACAATGTGAGCTTCCGGTATCTTTTTCTGTATTCGGATCGGAGACTTTTGCATCGTCCCCATCTCCGTCAGCCGAAGGGCGGGCATGATTATGCGGTTTTCCGGGGTGAGAATCGCCGTTTTTTTCTTTGCTGTGGGCGATTCCCAAAAGCAGAAAGGATTATGCCTCCTTGCCAGTTTTTTGAAAATGCCGCCGTTCGGGAACAAAAAAGCACCTGCTTTCAGTCACGAAAACAGGTGCGTGGAGCGGTGTTCGGCTTTGGAAGCGGAGCGTTACCATTTCCCCTTTTTAATCCTTCCGCCAATCAGGATAACAGAAAACACAGCGACCACAATCACAGCGGAAATCCATATGGGCGAAAGCACCCATATCCAACTCCACCGGATAACTCCCAACAGCTTCAGCACAATAAAGATAATCGTCAGAACGGATACGATGCCAAGCCCGCCTTGTTTTGCTTTATTATCCATATTGTTTCTTAAAAACCTCCTTCATAATTTTTGTAAGCTTCGGTGGTGTGCCGTAAAGAAGCACGCCTACACGGTAAATTTTAGCCGACAGAATGCCGATACCGACTGTAGAGCCGATTAGAATTGCAATAGAAATGAAAATTTCATACCAGGCAACCGTACTCATACAGATCCTCGTAAACATAGCCATAGGCGAAGTGAACGGAATATACGAGAATACCTTCATCAACACGGAGTTTACGTTGCCGCCGATCATTGAGAACAGAACAACCATAAAAGCAATAATAAAAAGGAAGGTGACAGGCAGCACCATGGTGCTTATATCTTCAAGCTTTGACGCGGTTGAGCCGATTGCGCCGTAAAGGAAAGCGTAAATCAAAAAGCCGAGAACAAAGAACACAAGCATATAAATAAACAGGCTTACGGGCATATCGAATATCGAAGCGATTACCGGATTTTGCAGCTGCGCTTTGTTGATATTATAAAACAGCAACGCCGACCCGAACACAAGCACAAGTTGAGTAAAGCCTACGATACAGGACGCAAAAACCTTTCCGAACATCATACTCGTCGGCTTTGCGCTCGTAATCAGAACCTCCATGGCGCGTGAGCTCTTTTCACTTGCCACGTTGGTCGCAACAAGCTGCCCGTAAAGCATAATCACCATATATAATGCAAATATCATTATGTAGGTGTAGAAATAATTTTTTATCTGGTCAACACCGAGTGTCATCGTGTTGCTTTCGATAACCACCGACATAATATCTTTCGCCTGTTCGGGAGACAGTCCGCTTTGCATCATAGCGTTCACTCTGTAAACCTCTTGCAATACCGTGTTCGCAACAGCCTGATTGGAATCCCTCATATTGAGATTGTTTACGTAGTAAGTGTAAGACGACGGACTGTTCAGAACAAAAGCGCACTCGGCGCTGCCGCTTGTAATTTGCGATTTTATATCGTCAAGTGTTCCGTCCGCAACCTTTACGTTATACCCCGTAAAGGCTTGCGTAAAATATTCCTTTACGGTTTTAGAAAGGGTTTCGTCCTCGGCGTACACAAGCATTACGGGAAGATCCTTTGACGGTGTTGTCCCGGTCTTGAACGCCGCGATAATATTCGGAATAAACATGGCAACAGCGATTGCGACTACAAGAAATATCGTGACGCCTGTAAAGACTTTGTTTTTAAGATAGCCTTTAAGCTCGAATTTAAGTATTTTCCCGAACTGTTTCATCGCTCTGCCTCCTTACACATGCGCGCCTGCGTGCTCTACGAATATATCGTTAAGGGAGGGCTCAAACACTTTCACCTCGTCAATATCATAGGATTCCACAAGACGTTTCATCATAGACTGCTTTTCGGCGGGGCTTGTAAGCTGAATAAGCAACGTGCCGTCCTCGCGTTCGGCGCAAGCCTCGCCCAAATCGGACTTTATCCGTTCGGGCTTTGTTGTGCTTACCACCAACTTATCGCGCACGTAATTCCTCTTTATTTCAAGCAAATCTCCGCTGATTGCAACTCTGCCCGCACTGAGAATGGCGATACTGTCGCAGAATTCCTCTATGTACGCCATCTGGTGGCTTGAAAACAAAACGATTTTCCCTTGCGAAATCTGTTCCTTTACCACATCCTTCAGGAGCATGGCATTTACGGGATCAAGCCCCGAAAAAGGCTCGTCAAGAATGACAATGTGCGGATCGTGCGCAAGTGCTGTTATCAACTGAATTTTCTGCTGGTTTCCTTTTGAAAGGGTATCGAGCCGTTTATTGCGGTATTCCGTCATACCGAGCCTGTCCAGCCAGTAATCCACCGCCTTGACCGCTTCTTTTGCACTCAACCCTTTCAGTTCCGCAAAATATGCAAGCTGGTCAATAACAAGCTTTTTCGGGTACAGTCCTCTTTCTTCGGGAAGATAGCCAAGCCCGATTTTGTGATAATCAATCGGCTTTCCGTCCAGAAGCACCTCTCCGCCGTTTGCGGGAAACACATTCATAATAATACGGATAGACGTCGTTTTACCCGCGCCGTTTCTGCCGAGCAGCCCGAACGCTTTGCCGCCCTCTGCCGTGAAAGAAACACCCTTGAGAACCTCTTTCTCGCCAAAAGACTTATCTATATTGTTTAATTCAAGAATCATATATCCCATCCTCGCCGATTGTAATTTTATTCTTGCAGACTGGATTGATTTGGAAATGTTTTTATGATGTCATTATGATGTCATATTTATAATCAATCACGCGGCTTTTAACGTTACGATACGTTATGGATCAAGTCCGTTGTTCTTTTGTGATTCATTTCCTCGTCGTTACTTCCTTCAAAAATAACAAAAAAGCGCAAGGAAAAAGTCATTTCTCTGCGCTTGTAATCTTATTGTGTTTCATTGGCGGTTACCTCCCGTCGAGAGCTTTTGGTTTTAATAATTTGTCGGTTTTGTTCTGCCTCTTTATCTTGTTCTTGATATTTCAGTATCTCTATACGGATACCATCAAACGTATTATAGCACAAAATTTTTATTTTTTCAAGCTTTAACGCGCCATGCTATACCAAAACCACACTTCTAATACATGGTTCAGTAAAAATTAAATAGTTGAGAAGAAAAAACTCCTTCCGGCAAGATAACAATTGAAAGTTCGCTTTTTTGTAAATCTTTTAAGGTTGTTTTCCGATCGGTTTTATGATATAATGTATTAAAGTGCATGTGATTGCGGGTGAGAAAATGAACACATACCGAATAGCCGTTTGTGACGACGATCCGGTCATGAGAGAACAATTGCATTCTTTCTGCAGGGAGCTGCTGGACGGAGAAAGTATTCCGTATGCGATAACAGCTTTTCCCTCTGCCGCGGAACTTGAGAAAAGGATGAATTCTGATGTCGAGAAACCGTTCAATCTGCTTATCTTGGATATTCAGATGAACGGCATGACGGGACTGGAGCTGGCGCGTTCTCTGCGAAGCAAGGACGACCGTATTTCAATTATATTTGTGACCGCATGCGACAATTATCTTTCCGAGGGCTATGATGTACAGCCCATTCATTTTCTTCTTAAACCGATTTGCCGGGAAGCACTGGCAAATGCAATCCGTACGGATCTTAAATTGAATTACTTACCCAAAGCAGTCACGCTTAGCATCGGTAATAAGATACTGCATTTCTCCGTGTCGGAAATACGTTATGTAGAAAGTTATAACCACAACATAATCATTCATCAAAGTTCCGGAAACAGCAACACCTATTATCTTTCTCTTACCGAGTTTGAAAAACAGCTTCCAAAAGGCCATTTTTCACGTTGTCATAACAGCTTTCTGGTGAATCTGAGCAGAGTAAAGGAAATCGGACGGACGGACCTAACGCTTCGAAATGGTGATATGCTTCCTGTGGGGCGTACATACTATAAAGCCTTTCAAAGCGCATTTATACGATATATAAATCAATAAAATCAGCGGGTGTCATTCATTTGAAAATGACACCCGCTGATTTTATTATTTTTTCGGAATTCTTAAAGCGGTCTGAACAGTAAAAACATTTTCATCCGAAATAAAAATATCCAGCATACTGTGATATTTCTCTGCGACAGCGTTCATAAGCTTTAATCCAAAGCCATGACTTTCCTTTTCATCCTTTGTAGAAATATACTGCCCGTTCTTATCCTGTTTTGGCTCTTCAATAAACGAATTCTCACATTTTACGGCGAGAAAACCGTTTCGTTCCTCTGCCTTGAATCGGATAAAGCTTTTTTCCGTGCAGCGCGAGGCCGCCTCTATAGCATTATCCAACATATTCATAAGCAGCGCGCACAGTTCATTTTCGGAAATCGGAATCTCTGCGGACACCGAAGCAGTGGCATCAAATGATATTCCCGCCCGTGCCGCTCTGTAGGCAGCATCCTGCAAAATAGCATTGACAACGAAATTTTTGGAAAAGTGTGTTTGCGCCAGGTGCTCGCACTGTCCTCTCATATCCTGCAGCATTTTGCCCAGAGTTTCATAGTCTCCCTTTTTGTAAGCCGACTCCAAGGCAACAATTCTGTGTCTTTCCTCATGCCTGATTGCCTCACTTGCCCTCATTTTGCTTTCGATGGCACGATATCCGTCCAGAATCAGCTGATTGTGCAGGCGGAGCGCCTGTGTTTCCGTTCGCTGCGTGACAAAGGCGCACATCACTGCATATGTAGAAATTACAGCACAAACAGCAGTCAGCCAAACGGTAATCCAATACAAAAGTTCCCCATAATGCCCAAGCTCAACTGTATCACGGAACATCTGCACGATATATCCTGCAAGATACCCATTTACGGCGGAAGATATTCCGAAAGCAATCAACAGTGTAGTAAAGCTGACCGCCGTAGTGATTCCAAAATACTTCCAAAATTTCCGCTGTCGGTTCATTGCAAGAAAGAGAATCAGTAACAGTATAAAGAAGAAGCCAACCTCCCGGCGGATAAGAAAATCGACCAACCGGTTATTCAGGAAGAAATAGCCCATTCCCTTTGTAATCCACTGTGCCGTAAGACCGGCAGCCGCAAGAAGCAGCGGAATCAGACTCCAGTCTGGCTTTTTGTGTGCAACTCCCAAAAGAAATATACCCGCCACAAGAAGTGAAATCGCTGCGGTTACGCCGGCGGGAATTCCGTAAAAATTAGCATATGCATAGCTCTCAGTCGCATCGTATTCTACTGGTACAAAGCGAGCAGCCGGAGGAAACACCAAGCTGGTTGTACTTTTAACTACACATGTCATTGTGACATGGCATTCTTCATTTCTCGGCATAGGAATTACTGCCTGTGTCTGTCCCGCTGCCCCTGCAGGGACAGCGGACGAGGAGTGCCATACCTCAACTCCGTTGATACAAACCGTAAGCTCCAACCCTGCCGTTTCAAACACCAGATTCCCGTTTTCCTCTGTCGGCGGAAAAACAGTTTCAAGCCGAAAACTCTCCCCTGTTTGAGGCACAACGGTATAATCCAACGAACTTTCGGAGCCGTCTGTCTCAATTTTGACAGAAGACTGCCAATCAATATAGCGAATCGACATGTCCGTCTTAATAAAAAACTGCAGAAAACGCATTGTCCCCAAACAAAGCAGTATAAAAACGGCAGTACAAACAACCTGCAGGCAGCGTTTCATATTCGAAATTTCATTCCTTTCCATTCAACTTCATAACTCGGAGCACCGAACTTTTCATCATTATTTTACTGGCTTTTTTCTCGTTTTGCAAGAGATATTTCACGTTTCACCCCGTCTACAGCGTAAACAACCGATATACAGCGTAAACGACACGACAGAGGACGACATAATTTGATATAATGTAAGGGAGGAAGTATAACAGAATACTTTATGATTTGCTGCGGCAAATCCCCGCCCGAAAACAATCTTTCCCCCGTGAAAAGAAAAGGAGGACTCTCTATGTACAAAAAACTCATTCTGAAGCGCTCGCTATGCGCGCTGCTGTCGGTCATAATGATCGCAGTATGTCTGCCCCTGTCGGTCTTTGCCGCCGACCCGAGTGAGCCGCAGTTTTCATCGGATGCCGCTAATACTCTGATGAAAAACACAAAACCCGCTGGCTTTGACAATACAACCAACCCTTACGGGTATAATGTCGGCCGTCCCTTTGCAATGGTTGAAAAAAACGAACTGCTTTATTTTGAGACATACGGCACGTCCGCAACAGGCAAAATTGCGGATGTAGGAACCCCGGAGTCTCTCAAGAACTTTATTTCCAAAAAAGGAACCGCTTCCGATGCCTCTCTGCCCAATATGGACATCAGTGCGCTTCAGACGTACTATGCGTTTGTCCAGTCCGTTTCCTTTGACCCGTTCGGCTCAGGCAGGAGAGACCATGTTGCCTATGTAGGTCTTGATAAGTCGGATAAGCAGGTCTATCTTCATATATATGATACAAGAACGGGAGAATATAAAGGCAAACAGTGGGTCGGCGAAATGAACTGGATGTTTGACAACAAAGGCCTTATTCGTGCTCTAAACCTTGAAACCAACGCCTATCTGAACATTACCGCAGGCGACTTTGACGGAGACGGCAAGGACACGCTGATCATCTATGTTCCGCACACAAAACGCTCGACAGGTTTGATGCAGACTTTTGATTACGAACCTTTTGTCGGCTGCTTTCTGTATGAATATTCCTTTACCGGCAAAAACAGCTTTGTATTATTAAATAACACAAGCATTATGGGAGAAGGCAAAAAACTCGGCTTCGGCAATGATATGCTTCATGACTCCTACAAAAAATTATATCACACCACTGTTGGAAGTCCCACGGACCCAGGGGCAAATGGTGACAGCATGGGTGGAAACTCTGGCCCAACCTTTGACAACCGATTTCATAAGCTGGGTGTAGACATGGTGGTGGGCGATTTTAACGGCGACCAAATCGATGACATCGCCGTGCTGTCCTATTTCTTCATAAACAATGTAAACAGTCGCAATTTGAATCTATATCGTCCTCAGGTAAAAATTAAATATGGAAAAGCCGGCGGTAGTTCTTCCGGCGGAGGCTCCTCGTTTGTGGACGGCGACGCCGATGAAAAATTCTATGTTTGCCCGGAGGGAGAAGTCCGAAATAATGTTGTTTTTAATAGTAACAGCATGAACGCCTGCAGCATCACGGCAGGAGACTTCAACAACGACGGATATGAAGATATCCTTGTTGCGGGCTTACGTGCCAGTGTCGCTGGTATCACTTGGTCTGTTGCATCGACTTCTTCATCCGAAATTGCATATACAACGCTCCTTAATAACGGAAACAGAGGCTTTGTACAATCCGAATATAAGGTGATGGCTTCCAACGGTTGGACGAAGGCCGGTTCCAGAACTAAAGAAGTTGTTTCGCCTTTAGCGGTAGAGGCTGTTGCTTTTAACGGTGCGAGCGCCGCAGATTTCGTCTTTATCAACGGCACGCTGTACAACTATAATGCCCAGACCGGAGAACTTTACAAGCTCACTTCAAACGAATATTCTTTCCGCACAAACTCAAACGGCAGCACAAACAACTTCTGGTTTGAGGGCGAGATCGGCGGTAAGACAGAATTCTTCCGCTCGGTTGCCGTCGGAAACTTTGACGGCAACAATGCAGGACGTGAGCAGATTGTGTTTGTAACCTCTGCCGAAACCGGTAACGAGGATAAATATTCCTTCAGCAAGGGTATGATTTCCGCAACCTATCCGGATACAAGCGACAGCTATGAGGCGGCAAACGGCTTTGACCTGACATTGTCATACTGGAGTCCGAACGAAGCGTACGGTGATTACTACGGCTGTACGGCTCAGGTACTTCTCACCGCCTGCGACAGAAACCAGGACGGTGTTATAGCCAAATATAAGGGCGTAAGCTATGCCTACAGCGACCCGGAGGTCAAGGCAGTCATACAGGCTGCGCCGTATTTCTCCGCGCTGAGTGACTCCGGCGAAAACGAAACCGCATATACAATCACAGAGAGTTTCGAGTTGGAGCAGTCCTCATCGAACAATGTTTCCTTCAGCGTCGGAATGTCTTACTCTTACGGAGGGCTTCTCGCCCCCGTTGAGGTGAACATCTCGGCAGGCTACTCGCTTGAATGGAGCAAAACCTATTCCACGGCTCTGCAGAAGGAATATTCCCTGACGGTTAAGGCACGGGCGTACAACACGGTGCTTGTGTCCAGAACGCCTGTATTTATCTACGCCTATGAGATACTGGACGAAAACGGCAAATGGTCGGGAGATACCGCCATAACGCTTTCCATTCCGCAGCAGCCGGTATATCAACAGCTGAGCGTTGACGACTACAACGGCTTTGTTGATGAGTATAACGGTTATATGAATAACAAGAACTATCATGCCGTCATAAGGGAATCGGATAAGACAGACAAAGATAAAAAATACTATTATCCCTTGGTAAAAATAGATAAAGCGGCAAACTGGCTTGACGGAAACGAGGGCAACCCGTTTATGTACAATCAGCTCGGCTGGGGCGTTTACAGCCATTTGGGTGCAGAGCAGCTCAGTAAGCTCGCCATTCGACTCGGACATAACGGCGGTCTTAACGAGGTTTCGTGGGGAAAAAGCAATATAAAATCCGTTTCCGAAGAAATGTCGCACGGTTTTTATTTCAACTTCTCCATCAGCTTCGGTGTATTCGGCGATGGTATACTATTCTCGCATGATGTTGGTTTTGAAACCAGTTTGAGCTACAGCAACGGCTCGGGCGTATCCACCACAACGACATCGTCCGAAGGCTGTACCGGCGTGGTCAATGATATCGACGGTCCGGATCTTGCCTCAAACGGAATCCCTCAAAACGTATACACGCAATATACCTTTGACTGGACGCTCGGTCAGTGGTTCCGACACCTTTACGGCGATGAAAACAACAAGACCATCTTTATAGGCTATAACTTGACAAATCTCAGTGCTCCTTCACCGGCAGTGGTCGACCTTGAGGCAGAACTGCTTGACGAAGACGAGATACGCCTTACTTGGTCGCAGCCCGATAAAACTCCCGGCTGGCCGGATGCGGAGGGCTACTATCTTTATCAAGTTGAAAACGGTGAATATAACAGGATTTCAAATCTTATTCCTGTCGGCACGACCTCTTATGACATTTCCGGACTTAAAACCAATACAGAGTACGAATATGTGCTTACAACCGTTTGCAAGGTAGACGGAAAGGATAAGGAAAGTGCCTGGTCAAACTCTGCAACCATAACAACAGCAAAGAGAGACTATAAGGTCAACTATAAAATCGACAACGAGAAAGCCGCCGATATCAGTGTGCGGCACCTCGGCAATGTTAATATTAAATCGGGCGATGAGATCAATGAAAACGATATTATTAAAATCAGAGTTTCGCCAAAGAACCGGCACTTTGAACTTGTGTCGCTGACTCTTGATAACGGCGGAGAAGAGACTGTATTCAGACCCGACCTCAACGGCAACATAGAGTGCGCGTTTGCACTGGGCGGCGAAGCTAACATATTCGTATCCACACGAAAAACATTCGATTCGGCCGAGGTCATCTTTGTCGGCGAATATAAGAACGGCGAAGACCTTCTCGGAACAGTTACCGCAAAGGTCGGTGAAACAGGTCTGCCTGCTCCGGGCGGCACGGTGACCGGCGATGTAACATTTACCGCCGTTCCGCAAAACGGCTATACACTGAAGTCGTGGAGAATAACAGATGCCGAAAACAATACGGATATTGTTAACGCGGCAGGCTCAAATACCTACACGCTTACCCTTGGCTCAACAAGATACACCGTCGAAGCGGAATTTGAAAGAGTTTCCGAAACCGACAGACCCGTGAAGCTGACCTATTCCGTTGCAAGCGGCAACGAAACCGGTATAGCGGCAACAAAGCAGACCTATCAGTCCGGTACCGCTGTTCCCGTGGGAACGAAAATCAACTTCATCGCTCAGGCGGCAGAAGGCTATAGGGTGCAAAAGCTCGTTATCACCAAAAACGGAATTCCCGACACGGTAATAACAGATAACAGGCTTTACGATATGTACGAGTATGAGCTCACCGTTGATACCCAAACCGATATCAAGGTATACTTTACGGAGATCGAAAAATATACGGTCACAGTTGATATGCCGAATAAGAACGCCGAAATTACCGTTAAAAACGGGACATCGGATTTTGAAAGCGGTCAAAAGGTCAATTTCGGCGATGAAATCACCGTAACCGTCAAGCCGAAGGATGGATACCGTCTTGCCGACACAGAGAGCTGGTCCGATAACGGCGACGGGAGCTATACCTACAAGACCGGCAGAATCAAGATGGAAACGCATATCCGTGTGGCGGTAGAGGAAATTCCGGAATACACCGTCACCTTCCCGACAATGATTGAGGGCTGTGTGCTGACAGTGCGAAGCAAAAATGAAAAAATCACAAGCGGCAGTAAAATTCGTGAAGGCACAATTCTTGTTGCGAGTATCGTGCTTGAGCCGTCATATATCCTCAAAGGCTGGTACATCGGCGGCGAATTCAGTCCCGAAACCAACAAGACCGAAGTTTCCTTTACGGTGGACGGAGACACCCTTCTTTCCGTAATCGTTGAAAATGTAAAAGGCGACAAGGGTGATACCGGCATCGGAATCAAATCAGCAATTATTGACGAAAGCGGAAACCTCATTATTACTCTTACCGACGACACGGTGTTAAACCTCGGAAAGGTCACCGGAGATAACGGAAGTCAGGGCGAACAAGGTGTTCCCGGTGCCGCAGGAGTAGGAGTTAAATCCGTCGCAATTGATGAAAACGGAAATCTGGTCATAACACTTACAGACAACAGCGTGCATAACCTCGGAAAGGTAGTCGGAGATAAAGGCGAACAGGGCGTGAATGGCGTTGGTGTTAAATCCGTTATGATTGATGAAAGCGGCAATTTGATTATCACTCTTACCGATGAGACCGTACACAATGCCGGACGGGTGACCGGAGATAAAGGTGACAAGGGCGATACGGGCAATGTCGGAGTCGGTGTAAAAACCACCGAAATCGATGAAAACGGCAATCTAATCATCACCCTTACCGACGACACTGTGCATAACCTCGGGAAAGTAGTCGGTGCAAAGGGAGAAGCCGGTACTGCAGGAACCAACGGCATTAACGGTACCGGAATCAAGTCCGCTCATATCGACGCAGACGGTAATCTTATCCTCACCTTTACCGACGGAGTTATAACCAATCTCGGAAAAATCGTCGGAACGGACGGGAAAGATGGTGTCAATGGTAAAGATGGTACCAATGGCAAAGATGGCAAGGACGGAAAAGACGGTCTCGGTATTAAAGGATGCCGCATTGACGACGGTGGAGACCTGATAATAACCCTGACCGACAACACAACGCTGAACGCCGGCAACATTTCCGCAATCAGCGATAAAGTCAGTGTTTCCAAGCCTCTTGCAACCGCAGCAGTTTCTCTTTCCGGAGTGTCTCTTCTTTGGAATATTGTTTCGCTTGTTGCGGCGATTGTAAGGAAGAAAAAACTAATTTAATTCGGATGATTGTTCGAATTTAA